>JQIA01000142.1_pt1 | contig 32067 bp, 9 predicted proteins | sample 811431 | NCBI WGS metagenome assembly JQIA01 (sample SAMN02998118, study PRJNA258478) | marine sediment metagenome | biome: marine; feature: seafloor; material: sediment; isolation source: oil-polluted sediment collected from 3 locations (0.5 km, 0.7 km and 0.9 km)... | place: USA: Gulf of Mexico ...
TCCGATCTAATTAGCAACCATTATTTGCTTGAAGCTACTGGTGAAAACTATGAGTTTAAACCACAAGTAATAGCTGTGAGAGATACTGATGTAGTTGTTGAAATAGAAGGTAGTCCAATTACTGTACCAGTATATACTGCAAGTGGTCAGCTACTAGATGACTTTGGTAAACCTATTTTTAATGCTACTGTGGAAATTAATAGTAATGAAATGAATAAAGTTGTTACTACTGATGAAAATGGAATATGGAAGGTATCCTTACCAAATGATACTTATACGCTTACAGCATTCAAAGTAGATAATGAAGGCTTACATCAATTTGTATCTAAAAAATTCACTATTGTTGATGGTGATAGTGAAATTGAGGTAAATAATGATGGCCCTCACCATGCTGATGGTACGATCACTAATGATTCAGGAAATCCAATTGCTGGTGTTACTATACAAGTTAGTAATGATGAAACTGTTAGAGAAATTACTACTAATTCACAAGGTTATTGGAGAGTTGATGGCTTATTTGAAAACATTTCCAAAAACTATCAGGTAACAGCAAATAAGAATGGCTACGTGTTCGGAACTAAAGAATGTGGCGTTGGCCCAGGCCAATTCTGTAAACTTGTATTTGAACCAGAATCTGTACTTGATGTTAGAGTTTATTCTGATCCAGAACAGTTGAAAGAAGGTGATGAAATTACTTATACCATCAAAGTTGTGAATAATGGTGATGCAACCGCAACTGGAGTTAATTTAGCCATTGTAATGTTAGAAGGTGCTAACTTTGTTTCTATTAACCCAGTAGATGGTGGTAGTTGTAATTCAGAAACTATGACTTGTTCTTTACCAAATCTAAAGTTTACTGAATATGCTGCTATAGAAGTAGTAATGGCTAGTATAGATGCTAATAAAATAGTAAATAGGATCACCGTAAAATCCAATGAATATCCTGATAATGTCAAGCTATCCTTGAAAAAAGTGAAGCCTAATTTTTCTGTGTCTATCAAAGGTACGCCTAATCCAGTGATTATGGGAGATACTATTCATTACACTGCTAATGTAGAGTTAAACCAATATGCTCCAACACCTGCTACTGGCATAAAATTAGTTATGAAATTACCTACTGGAGTAAGACTAGAATCTGTAAACACAGAGCATGGTAGTTGTAATTCTAGTCCTGCAACAGTAACCTGTTCATTGACTAATTTAAGCATTAATAATCCAGATGATATTAGCCAAGCCACTGTTAATATGAATGTAAAAATTATAGATGCTGGATTATTAGTTGCAATCCTTGAAGGTAAGGTTACAGCTAATGAATATCCAGCCCATATTTACAGAAAGCGTAGTCAGATATTTGTACCACCTGAATATCAAGTTGGTATGGCTATAGTCGTAGACGTTACTGGATCTATGCAGGAGGAAATTAACGGTATCAAGAAAGCTTTGAAGAAATTTATGGAAGAGATTGGTGCTGACCAATTCCCTCTAAGTGCTTTAGTTGTATTCAGAGATGAAGTTACAGTAAAAGCTATTACTTCAAATATGGATGAACTGATGAAGTCTATTGATAAAATTGAGGTTAATTTTGGTGGTTCCTGTGCTGAAGCTAGTATAGAAGCATTAGATAAAGCCATTAGCCATGTTAAAGAAGGTGGCACAATATTCTTTGTGACTGATGCTTCACCATATTCCGATGCAGATGTAATCGGTATGGTAGAACGTCTTAATGCAAAAAATATTAAGCTAAACCCAGTAGTTACTGGTGATTGTACTAATCGAGATAACTGGAACCTTCCAGAATAATTATATCAACTTGAACTATGGTTTAAATTTTAGGCCATAGTTCAAATAATTTATAAGGAGCAGTTAAATATGAAAAATTTAACAAGTATCTTATTGGCAATTTTATTGATCGTTCCCACAGCAAATTCTGCTGGAGAAATATCTTCAGAAGTTTTTTTAGGAATGTCTGATGCTGTTTGTCCAATTTTTGAGAAAAATAACAATCCAGATTTTGAAACCCAAATTAGTGATCATACTTACAGAGCATTGATGGCTAGTATTGGTAAACCAACAATTATATGTGTAACACCTACTAAAATATCACGTAATAGTAAAACTGATCTATTAATTAATGGTCAGAATACTAATTTTGATATTTCAAGTAATATAATTATTAGTGATGATATTGTGGTAAATAAAATTGATAGGCTATCAAATAACCAGATTATAATTAATATCACCATTCCGCCTCAAACTAGCTTAGGTTCATATAACCTCGAAGTAACTTCTTCTAATGGTGAAATAGCTGAAGGTGAAAATGTTATACAAATTGTTGAAAATTCTGGTAACCCTGAAATTATCAGTATTACTCCAATCAATTTTGCTAAAAGTTCAGGTCAATCAACAGCTTTGATCTATGGATTAAATACTAATTTTGCAAAAAATTCAATCGTTGATTTCCATGATGATGGCATTATAGCCATACCAAATATTGTGTATAATTCTAATTTTATGGAAGTTTTTATTGTTGTTCATGAAACTGCTCGTCAAGGTATTCATAATATTACTGTAACTACTGATAATGAAGTTGCTGTAAATACTCAGTTAGGCATTTTGAGAGTTGTACAGGAAGATAGTATTCAGATAGTTACTCCTGAAGAAACAGATGATTCGCAGTCTGAAGAAATAATTGACGATGATTCGCAGACTGAAGAAAAAATAGACGATGATTCGCAGTCTGAAAAAATAATTGATGATGATTCGCAGTCTGAAGAAATAATTGACGATGATTCACAGTCTGAAGAAATAATTAAAAATGATTCGCAGTCTGAAGAAATAATTGAAGATAATTCGCAGTCTGAAGAAATAATTGATGATGATTCACAGCCTGAAGAAACAACTGAAGATGATTCACAGTCTGAAGAAACAACTAAAGATGATTCACAGTCTGAAGAAACAACTAAAGATGATTCACAGTCTGAAGAAACAACTAAAGATGATTCACAAACTGAAGAAACAACTGATGATAATACAGAATTGGAAAAAACTTATGAACTACCATCTATAACTGTAGAAAATACTAAATCATGTCCAGACAGTTATGAAATTCATATTTACTGTACTTTCCAAAACAAAGAAGTAAAAGATGTATATATCGCTAAAAATGCAAGTGTATCTGACATTATTTTGACTGGCAATATGAAAAATGAAGGTTTAGCTTCTAGTATAACAATTCAAGAAGGAGCAACATTTACTGGTGGTAATGTAAGTGACCACGTTGAAAATAATGGTATTATGACTGATTTTACATTCGTCGGTGCATCTATCACTGGTGGTATTTTACAAGGAAAAATCATCAATAATAGTAACATCTACGGTTATTTTGAAAATGTGTACTTAGCTCCAAATACTACTATTACTGGTGGTCAATTACGTGGTGACATTTTTGGTGTTGATCCTAATAATAAGCCTATTTTGCAAGGACTCACTATTAGAAAAGGTAGTGTCCTTTATAATGTCAAAATTGGTAAAGATGTAATAATGGATGAAGACCGAGTCTTTATTGATGAAAGTGTTGAATTTATTCATTGATTAGATAAATTTAGTCTCCTTATTATTGAGAAATGGAGTTCAAAGTAAAGCTTTGTAAGTTTATATATAAAGTTCTGCTTTGGATCCTAAAATTTTACTAAAGTTAGGGAATAAAATGACTAAAATCCTAATAATACTTATTGGCAGCATATGCTTATGGCAGTCAACATTTGCTGCACCATCCGCTAGAATAATTTGTCGTCCTGAACAATCATGTACAGTACATTTTAAAACTCCTTGGATGGTTGCACTTAAAACTAATAAAGAACCATTTTTTTGTGGTGGCACATTGATTAGTCCATATTGGATTTTAACTGCTGCTCATTGTACCAAAGATGAAAATGGTAACTATATACAAGCTAATGATATGCAAGTTATTTTAGGGCGTAAGAATATTACTGATACTGAATTTGGAGAAGTAATAGAAGTAGAAAAAATTATTCGCCATCCAGACTATGAAAAAGGTAATGATGAAAATCCATTAGCAGACATAGCTTTGTTGAAGTTAAAACAACCATCGAAGCAACAAATTATGCCAATAGCTGATAAAAGTTTAGTAAAAGAATGTGACTTAACCACCATTTTGGATTGGAGAAATACTGAAAAAATCTGTGATTTGGCCACCATAATTGGCTGGGGGGTGACAAAAGATGGTGATATCTCTGATATTTTGCGACATACCTCAATGCCAATTGTATCTAATAAAACTTGCCAAATACCTTATGGTAAAGATATTAATGAGTCTATGCTATGTGCCGATTTTTATGATGGTGGTACTGATGGATGCGAAGCAGATAGTGGAGGTCCGTTGTTAATTAAACATAATAATGAATGGCAACAAGTTGGAATTATGAGTTGGGGAGATGATTGTGCTAAACCTAAACATTACGGAGTTTATACTAGAATTACGTCATTTTTAGATTTTATTGATGTACATGTAAAAGATTCATGTGAAATACCGCCAATATTACAAGTTAATATGGAAAATGTTGAAATAACTTGGCATAGTGAATGTGATATTAAAGGATATAAGCTTTATTTGGCTCCTTATTCTGATCCAATAAATGAGGTAACAATAAACAATATTATCTCTTACGACATGGGTTATAAAAATAAAATTAATCTAAATTTACCTATCCCAAACATACCTGTTAAATATCATAAAAAACTGTATGTTGCTGTAAAATCGTATATTTTGGATGATAGTAAAAATCGTATCTATAGTAATTATTCTAATTTAGAGGTAATTACTTTAGACTCAAAATCTTCTAATTAGAAATATGTTGTGTAAGGAATCAATGATTCCTTACGATCAATTTTAAAAAATCCCTTCTTTTTCATATCTTTTTAGCTATTTCTAAAAAAAATCTAAATTTTTCCTAATATTTTTGTTCATAACTATGTCTATATAGATATGAATCCAATTTCTTTGGTTAATATTTGTAAAAAGCTTATATAAAGATTTTAATGTTTTACCCACAAGGAGAATTTATAAATAGCGGTATTTTAAACTTACGGGAATTTACAGTTATGAAACATGATACCAGTAATATTGAAAAACAACCTTCAATTAATATTCCAAAATCGAAACCTGATAAATTAAGCAAGCCATCTAATAATATAGTTGGTCATAGCCATGATTCATTTGTGAAAATTTGGCATAACATGTATGGCATAAATATAAAACTAGTTATGTAATTTTGGAATTTAAAACTAAGTTTTGCATTATATTTTGAATTTAAGTTATTTTAGCAACTAAAATCCTTTGATTTACATATATTTAAAATTATTTTTAAAATAACTCCTAATATTTTTGTTCTGTTCGTTGTCTATGTCTGTATACAAGATAAAAACTTGATCAGTGATGGTGTGTTTTTATTGTATTAATCAGTTTTTTGTGAGGATAGATATTGTCTTCACATAAAAGAATGGCTAGTAATAGCCTAATTTTGGTAAATCACTCATTATTGGGTCGATTTACCGTTTTTTTAGTTATAATGAGGAAGCTTATTATGAATGTTTTTAAAATGGCATCTGCTGGACAGAGAGCTAATGTAGGGCCTCCTAAGCAATGGTGGAGGAGAGTAGATTCGTTCTCTGCTTTTTTGAACATTGCTTTTTTAAGTTGTTGTTTACTTTTTACCGGGTTGGCACAAGCGGCTGATCCTGTAGATTGTGAACAAAGTTGGTTTGGGGAAGAAACAGATGGAAAAAGTGCAAATGATCTTGTGCAAGCGTATAAAAAATTGGAAATTTTCAAAGATGGTAATGTTTGCTACAAAGAAACGAGAGCTGACTTTATTTATATTTTAGTAACTGCTCTAGACAAAAAACTAAATGAAAGATTTAGTTATTCTGGTAGTATTAATAGCCATTTTGCTGATGTTAATTCTGGTGTTATGCACTATGATCAAATTCGTATGGCTGAGGAAACAGGAGCTTCGAGTTTGGGAATTATTGATCTTGGGAATGATAACTTCCGTCCAACAGAATATATTTCAAGAATTGAAGCTCTAGCTTTTACAGTAAGAACCTACGAAAAGTTCTGTGAACTTATTAGTGCAGGTACTTCTCCATTTTCAGATCGTACTGATACTAATATTGATCCAATTATGTATCAATACATGGATAAAGGTTTTGCGGAAGATTTGGCTAGTGGCTATTTGATTGATGGGCAAAGAGAATTTCGACCAAATAATGAGGTTCCTCGCCATGAATCTGTTGCTTTTATTGATAACGTGATAAGTAAGATTGATTCTTGTCCTAAAACCAAATTTGTTGGTAATGTAACAGGCATAAATTCTTCTTATTCTATAGGCAATAATGTTTCTTATACTATTACTGGCGAAGATAGTAAGGAATTAGATTATTTTACATTTAATATAAGTCGCCTTTTTACTAATGGTTCAGATGGTGGTTTTATTCCTTTTACAGATGAAATATTTCGTAGTCCTGGTGAACACAATATATATGCTGAGTTAGATTATTCTAAAGAGATTAATAATATTGGTGGAAAATCAATCAATCCTCCTTTTAAAGGAATTTTTTCAACATCAAATAAAACAGCTGGTAAATACCAGTATGATTTAGTAATTTACAATATTGAAGGAAGCACTGTTAAAGATACAGGAATGTTTGATTTATATGATGTTTCTTCTGGTAGTTGTGATAACAATATTTGTCAATTACAAATAAATATTTCTGGTATTAATACTGATAAAGTGGAAAGGTCTATTTCTGGAAACAGCTGTGGCATTGATTGTTATTCTTACGATGAAGGTAAGTCAATTACATTAACTGCAAATCCTAGTTCAACTTTCCAAAAATGGCAAGGCGGTGATTGTAATGGTAGCACATCTCCATCATGTAATTTGACTATGAATTCTGATCAATCAATAACTGCTATTTTTAGAGAAGTAGTTAATGGGAATGGCCCTGATTATAAAGTGACTGCTATGGAACTTAGTCCAAACCAATCAGAATTCAAGGTTGGTGAAGATTTTAGAATCTATGGTAAGACAAAAAATATAGGTGATGAACAAGGTGGTAAGCTTGTTCTTAATTGGAGAATTTCCCAAAATGGCCCTATAGATAGTCCTAATGATGGAGAATTATTTCATGAAGATAGTTGGGGACGTTTAGATTCTGGTCAAGAAGTAGAACTCAATTCCAACTCTTTTACTGTTCCTCAACATTCTGGTGATTACTGGTTAGGTTTGTGTGTAGAAATGGAAAGCGGAGTAGAAGTAAGCACTTCTAATAATTGTAATAGTATCAAAATTACAGTTGGTCAACCACCAATTGAAACAGTATCACTGACAATTAGTGTACCTAGTAATGGTAAAGTTACCAGTAATGATTTCAATTGTGGTAATGGTGCTACTACTTGTAAAAAAGAGTATGATAAAGATAATGTTCCATCTATTACATTAATAGCAGTACCAGACAGTGGTTATAATTTTACTGGTTGGGGTGGTGCATGTAGTGGTATTGGTAATTGTAGTCCATCGGTAGGTTCTAACACCTTTGTAACAGCCAATTTTGATGCTATACCTGAATATCATCTAAATGTTATTATTGATAAATTAGGTGAAGGTAAAGGTACGGTGAGTGGAAATTCAGGCTCTCCTTATCAAGAAGGAACTTCTGTTACATTAACCGCACAAGAATCACCGGGTTCTACATTTATGGGTTGGAGTGATAGTTCTTGCAGTGGTAGTTCATGTACTGTAACTATGAATGGACCAAAAAATATCACAGCTACTTTTAAGAATGACAAACCAGTGTTGACATTGTCACCTCCACCAGCTAATAATGCTGAAGGGTTAGAACTTGATTTTACCGTAAATTGGACGGCAACTGATGACAAGCAAAGTGAATTGGAACAAACAGTACGTTTTTGGAAAGAGGAAGATGAATCGACTGTAGTTGATTTGGATTGCCCTATTGCTAATGACGGTACAGTAACTTGTAGTCCATCTGCACTTGGTCAAGAGGTTGATTATAATACATGGTATGTTTTAGAAGTTACTGCAACTGATAAGGGTAATGCTTCCATTCAAGAAAAATGGCGTTTTGAAACCATTGCCAACAAAGCTCCAAATCCTCCAACTTCTTTAGCACCATGTGATATTGAAGTTCAAGATTGGTTGAATGATGACTTGAAACTAACTTGGAATATACCAGACCCAGCAGATTTGGAAGGTGATGCAGTTACTTATTTGGTGTATTTTAACTGGAACATAGTATCCGAAGAAGTAAGTTGTAACACTAATAGTTGCTCTGTTACTATTCCAACTAATAAGCTAACTTTTGGAAAGAGCTACGATTGGCATATCTTTCCGACTGATGCTTACAATGGTAGAAATTCAGCACGAGATAATATTAGTGAGAATTGCAGTTTCACAACGCATAAAAATACAGCACCAGAAAGAGTGACAAATCCGTCACCGGCACATGCAGCAACTGAAATTGATCATAAAGTTGATCTAGCCTTGAGTTGGGATGCAAGTACGGATGTTGATGGAGATTCAATTCTGTATAGTGTTTATTTTGGTACAAATATTGACCCACAACCAATCGCATCATGTCAAGAACAGGTTGAACTCACTTGTATTATTCCAGCAGAACAATTAGAGGAAGGAATAGTTTATTCTTGGTGGGTTATTGCTACAGATGGAATTAATAATCCAGTATCAGGAACACCTTGGGGTTTTCAAACTCAGACTAACCAACCACCGGAAAAAGTAACTTCTCCTATTATAAGACAAGGTGATATTAATGCAAATCCAATTTTAGAAGAAGTTATTGTCGATGCAGATGCTTCAGTTTTTTTCAGTTGGCAAGACAGCACTGATAATGAGGAAGAAGATGTAACTTATGAATTCTGCTATCATCAACAAGGCAATGCTGGGCAACTTTGCTTTGAAGTTGCTCAAAATTCTTTTGAAATGCGAAATGGATTAATACATGGTTCTGCTTATGATTATCGGGTAATTGCCAAAGATAGTAATGGCAATGAAGCTGAATATGATACATGGCATTTCGAAACTCAAGAATCAGCTATTGGTTATCCCTTGACTACATATTCTGGTCTTTACAATATCTTTACCAGATTAGAAGATTCTAGTAATAACCCTGATGTAGTTAAATATCATTTGTTGCGTGTTGAACGAAATGGTGCTAACCCTGAGGATTTAGAATTTAATAATCCTGCTGATATAGTTACAGATACACCTATATTACGGCCTAATTTACACTATATTGATGATAATTTTGAAGATATTAATCGTGGTACTGAATATTGTTATCAAGCAATAAGTTTAAATGAAGCTAATAAAGAAGTTGACAAATCATCAATTAGTTGTTCAATATTTGGTCGTGTTGTTTTAGAAACTAAACGTTCTGGTGGCTTAAAAAATACTACCGAAGATGTACCTATTTATATCCAAAATTCTAATGGTTTGAAGATTGGGGACAGTGATATTATGCTTCGGTACGATAAAAATATCATTGAGGCAATAGAATTAACTGGAAATTCTATTTGTGATGATAATTCTGTTGCAGTAGAAGTTAAAAAAGGAGCAATTCTTGATGGCGATGTTGATTATGATGTAACTGCTTGTTTAGATAGTTCTGATTTTCAATTTAATACATTAACTATTTCCATAAGAACTGGTGAAGATGCCGAAGCTGAAGAATTATATGATATTGGTGTTTTTGTTAATATACCTTTTAATGTCATAGGTAATGATGGAGAAGATACTAAGCTTGAATTATTACAATCTGATGATCCAACTTTGGATGAAAATAGTTATATTACTGATGACGATTTTATTCATGAAATATCAAATGAATATCTAATTGTAAAAAGTAGTTATTTTGGTGTAGGTGAAGCTTATATAAAAGGTGATCTAAATGGCAATGCTGTCAAACAAAGTGCTGATTCTCGTTTAGCTCAATTTATTGGTGTTGATAAAGTAGAAGCTACTCCTGAACAAGAAATTGCCGGTGATGTCAACGGTGATGAAATTGTTGATTCTGGTGATGCTGGAATGATACTTTCTCGTGTACTGAATAAAAAATGGCCAAGTTTACCTTCTGCTGAAAAACTTGTTGCAGAACAAGACAGTATACCAACAACTAGAAGGCGGCAAACTCGTGATGGTAATGATGACCATCCTACAATTATCTTCAGTTTAGGAGAAATAAGTGGAACTTTAGGTTCTGAATTAACCTTACCTTTATTTGTTCATAATGTCAGTGATTTAACTGCTACTAATTTAGCTATTGTATATGATACTAATGTTATTGCTGAAATTGTTAAAGTAAAAAGATTTGGTTTAACAGCTGATGCTAGTTTATCTTCTTTTGCTAAAAATGGTATCTTACGCATTGGTATGCATAGCACTACACCTATTAATGGTAGTGGTGAATTTGCTTTAATTACTTTCCGTCTAGTATCAGAAGGTTCGGTAAAGAGCAGCGTATTATCCATAGCTCAGGCTAGACTTTATGACGTAATCGGACGTAACTTTGCTACTTCTGTATTACAACGCAATATCGAAGCTGAACATGGAAAAGTTACCATCATAGATGTATCAGAAATACCTGATGAACCTATTGATTGGGAAGTATCACCATATGATGATGAACCTATACCTGAAAGAACTGGTATTCCATTTTATAGCATCAGTGGTACTGCTAGAGATAACGATGGTCCAATTGAGGATATGATTATTAGTACTGATGTTGTTAGCACTAATGACAAAGTTACTGAAACCAACCAATATGGTGATTATCAAATATTAGGTTTAGTATATGGTGAATATGAAGTTAAAGCCAAGAAAAGACCTTATTTTATGGAGAATAACTGTGTTGTTGGTAATGGTGATAACTGTCAGCTTGATTTCATAGTTGATTTTGGTGATGAGGAAGCAACTTATCCAATTTACGGAGCCATTGTAGACTATGATGGATTGCCTGTTGATGGAGTAACTGTCAAAGCCTGTGGCAATATTACTCAAACTGACAAAACTGGTTTTTATGTTTTCCTTGATTTGCCAGCCGGAGAATGTGATATTGTGGTCAAAAAAGGGTCAGATATTTTAGGTGAAGATTCTTGTGATCTTGGTGAAACAAGTAATTGTCAGCTAAACATAGTTGTACCATCTCTAGACCAACCTACTATAGATGATAGCTATGGTGTTCAAATCAGAGTAAAAGACAAACAGAAACAACCTATTGCAGATGTTACAATACAAATAGGTGATGTAACTATTACAACTGATGAGAATGGCTATGCTGAAACAGATGGTTTCTTGGAAGGTAAATATCGTTTAACTGCTAGTAAGGATGGTTTTGAATTTCTACCACGTGATTTTGAATTGGGTAATAAGCAACTATGGACAGAAATATTCATTAAACCAGTTACAGCATTGGAACTCAACATTATACCAACTACTAATCAAAAAGCTGAACAAGGTAAAAGCTTTGGCTATAAGATTATGGTAGTGAATGATGGTGAAGAAACAGCAACTGACGTTGTTCTTGAATATGAACTACCAGGTGGTACAGAGTTAGTAGAAGTTACTGATAGAGATCAATCTTGTCGAGCTGATGATTATATGGTTACTTGCGATTTACCAGATTTAGTTCCTGGTGCAAGTTATAAAGTCCAAGTTGAACTGAAGGTTCTTAGACAAGCTAACTTTGAAAATATTGTTTCCTTAAATTCTAATGAGTATACGGTAAGTGTAGCCAAGCGTACTACTATTGTTAAGCCTTACTTGTCTGTGTTCTGTAAAGCAACTCCAAGCCCAATTAAGGTACTGGGTACATTGTCTTATGAATGTGATATAGAACTTAACAATAATGCTCCAGTTCAAGTAGCAGCTGGTAATAAATTGGTTGTCAATTTACCAAATGGCATGAAATTCAAGTCATCCCCTGATAATTGTGAAGCTGATGAACTAGTAGTAACATGTTATCCAGATGATCTTAGTATTGTTAATCCAAATAATTCATCCAGTACGACAATAAGTATGAATGCCATATTAGAAGATCCTGGCTTAATAAAGTTGGTTACTAAAGCTGAAATAATGGCAGATAACCAGTCTAATCATTCTTCTAAAGTTAGCACTGAGATTAAGATTGATAATACAATCAAGGTTGATGGTGTAATTTTATTGGATTTAACTAGTAGTATGGAACCACAATGGGAAGCAATAATTTCTGAAATTAAACAGCGTCTTGTAGATGAATTTGCTAATGGTGCTAAACCATTTATTGCTCTTGTTACTTTCAGAGATTATGATGATATTAAGTTCGTAACTGCAACTAGAAATCTTGAAGTTTTATTAGACAAACTTGAGAAGTTAAAAACTAGTGGTGGTGGAATGTGTCCAGAAGCATCTGCTGAAGCATTTGAATTAGCATTGGATCATATTAATTCAAATGGAACTATTATGCTGATCACTGATGCTCCTTACTATGACGATCCTCAAACACTTGCAATAGTTGAGAATATTAAAGAAGCTATAGTTGATAAAAACATCAATTACTTCCCAATAATTAGTTCTCATGATTGTAGTGATGCGGATAGTTTGAATAACATTATAGACTGATAGTCAAAATACGGAGTCCAAAGCGAAGCTTTGTTAAATAGATTATACTAACAAAGCTCTGTTTTGAACTCCTACTCCTGTTTATTAACTTATTTAGATTTTACCTTGAGGATCATACAATGCAAATAAGTCATAAGTTACTAAAAGTAATTCCATTCATACTTTTGAGTATTTTGCCAATTTCTGGAAAAAGCACTACAGCAACTGATGTTTGGTGTGATGATTTCGGTGTAATATGTCCAGATGTTAGTTCTACAAAAAAGCTGGCCATGGCAGTTAACAAAGGATTTGATGAATTTGGTAAGAGTAATTTACTTTCTAAACCAAAAGATACAGATAATATTACTGAAGAAGATGATTCTTTGATTACAGAAGATAGTGAAGTTGAATTAGAAGAAATCATTGAAGAAGATGATTCTTTAACTACAGAAGATAGTGCAGTTGAATTAGAAGAAATCATTGAAGAAGATGATTCTTTGACTACAGAAGTTAATGAAGATGAATTAGAAAAAACTGCTGAAGAAGATAGTTTTATAAATGATACTATTAATTCAGATGTCCAAGAAGATACAGAATTACCTATTGATACACAGGTTGATGCAGAAAATAATTTACCAACTTTAAAAGATAAAACTGATAAAATAATTCCTACTAATTCCAATGATAATAAACCAATTCCTAATAATAAAATTCAAGAAATATACCTAGATGAATTAGGAACCTCTTCCACAATATCACTGCCTGTCATTAAATGTCCATCTGAACCAGAATTAAAGGAACGTGACCTTACTCTACGAATAGGTGATAAACCAATTACTCAACATTTTCTTGAAGGACAAAAAAATATTAACTTTGTCCAATTTTTAGATGGTAGTGTAATTACATTATTGAAAGATAGTGTTTTTTATGAATATGGAGGAGCTAAAATTATTTTTGAAGCTCGTGATGTTGGTGAAACTGAACTTATACTTGGTAATTGTTTTGAACAAGCCATTATTAATTTTAAAGTTCTTGAAGAATTAACATATAAAAAACCTCTCCAGTCATCAGAACGTATTAAAATGAATATTGGTGAAACTAGGATTCTATGGTTTACTGGAGGACAAGAACAACGCTGGCTTTCAATTGAACCAGATAATGAAGTGATAACTTTAGATTCTTTAGGATTTCCAATCGAAGGAGGAGCTAGATTAGAATTAATTGCACATAAAGCTGGTACAACTAAATTAGCTGTTAGCGATCGTGATGAACAAGCTATTGTTGATATAGAAGTTACTGATAGTTTATGTGAAGCCTCTCAATTAAATCCAAGTGAACAAGATATTACATTAATTCTAGGAAAATCAGCAATAACTAAAACTTTTATTGGAGATGATATTACTTTAATTGATATACCAGACGATGAAATTATACAATTAGATTTACCAATTTATTCCGAGAATAACATTACCCAACTAACACTAACACCACGTCAAGTTGGTAAAACTAAATTAAGTTTCAGCAATTGTGCTAGTACAGCAACCATTTATGTTAATGTAATTAAGCAAGATTCTTTAGCTGATTTTTGTAATTTAGATGGAAAAACTGATGGTATTTGTGAAAGTCCGAGCTATAAACAATCACTGATTTTTAATAGTTTAGGAACTGATACTGAAGGTAATTCAATTAATACAGAAGCTTACTTTGAAGGATTTATAAATACTGGGTTATCTAATAGTAATTTAGTTATTAGTCAAACCGATACAGCTACCGCATATTTTAATATAATAGTAGATAAAATCCATAACGGATTGAATGCTGATATTATTTTATATGCTGAACGTAAATCTGGTAATAACAAATATAGTTATATGTATAATGGTAGAACTTGGCAAAATTGGGATGGTGACTTAGCTAATTTAATGGCTATTAAACAATATGATTATATGCCATCTGTTTTAGATTTTAGAACCAAACTAGATGCTTTGTTACAAAATACTGGGGAATTTGTACTCAATGTCGGTTATAGGTTAAATAATGGAGATATTATTTTTGGTGAAAAAACAGCATATTTTTGGGTCGCAAATAGTAGTGCAGAACCTTCCGTAAAAACTAGGGCTTATTTTTCTGCTGAAATTCAACGGAGTAATAAACGTAACCAAAAAGATACTCCAGTAGTTATGAAAATTAAACCCGATAGTCAGCACATTGGTAAGAAAGCTGACATAATTTTAGTTGTTAATTTTAATGGCAATTGGTATATGCAATTACCAAATGAAAAATGGCATCTATGGAACGGTAATATTGATAACTTAGCAACAGTTAGAAACAATGTAACATTAACTAATAGTGTGAAATTAGAAGTATCTGCTGATTTGAATAATATTAGTGGCAGATTAATTTATATAGGTTATCGTATATCAGATAACAAAGTTATTTTCAACGGTATGGAACCTATAAAAATTGATTAAATTTTCAATTGGAATTCAAAGCAAAGCTATCTTTGTATTCCAAAAGACACAACCCATATGGAGTTATATAAAATCATGAAAAATATTGGCCACAATTCCTTATTTTATATTATTTTATTTTTTTCCTTACTAATTCCCATAACAACTATTGCTATGCAGTTAGTTGAAACAATTAAAAATAATAGTGGAATTATAGATGGATTAGACAATCCTATTGATATAGAAGCAAGTCCAGATAGTAATCATGTTTATGTTATTAGTGAAAGTAGTTCTGAAAATGACAATAGTTTTTTAGTTGTCTTTAATCATAATCCATACACAAATAATCTGACTTTTATTGAATCATATAATTCGAGTAATATAGCTGGTTTAAACGGAGCTAAATCAGTAACTGTAAGTCCAGATGGTAAATATATTTATGTTGCTAGTACTACAGGATATTTAGTTGTATTTGAAAGAAATTTTAGTAATGGTACAGCTAAATTATTTGAAAAATATGAAATATCAAATGCCAGTTCAGTAGTAGCAAGTGCTGACAATAAGCATGTTTACGTTGCTAATGATAATTCTATATTTATTTTTATTCGTGATAATGAAGGAAAGCTTAGTCAAAATAATGAAATAAATGGAATAGCAGGAACATTAACTATTAGCCCTAATGATAAATATATTTATGTCTTAGATTATGATGATGATTCTTTAATCGTTTTTAGCCGAAATTCTAGCACTGGAGAATTAACTTTTATTGAAAGCCATAAAAATGCAGAAAATAATATTGATGGATTAGCAAATCCAAAATCATTAGTAGTTGATCCTAATAATGAATATATTTACGTACACGGTGAGATTGATAACGGTATAATAAGTAAAACAGCAATAGCTATTTTTAAACATGATAATGATAACTTAACATTTGTAGACAAACTTTCAGCTAGCAGTATTACAATAGGTTTAAATAAAATTGATTCAATAGGAATCACTGACGACTACCTATATATTGCAAATAATAAACGTTTATTTATATTTAGTTATAATGCAGGTATATTAACCAAAGAAGATGAACAAGGAGATGATGCTGATAATATTGATTTTTTTGAGGCAATAACTGTAACTCCTGATGGTAAAAGTATTATTGGCATAGATAAAGGCCAAAATGCCATTTCAACTTTTAAAATTGATCCTGTAACTAGTGTTCCTAGTTTTATAAAGACATTAAAAAATGGAACAACTGTTATAACTGGACTTGTAAATGCTAATTTAACAGCTGTAAGTCCTGATGGCAAACACCTATATATAACTGGGAATATTGATAATAATATTGGTGCTTTATCTTTATTTTATCGTGATGAAAGTAGTGAAAAATTAATTTTAATTGATACTCAAACTGATATAAAACTGACTACAGAAGCAAAACTAGGTAGTATTAACTCTATTGCAATTAGTAATGATGGTAAATATGTTTATGTAACTAGCAAAAATAGCAATGCGTTAGTTGTTTTTGAACGTAATAATGTTACTGGAGTATTGCGTTTTATTGAAAGTAAAGAGCTTACTGATATTAGTTCAGTCTTAGTAAGCCATGATAGTGAATATGTTTATGTTACATATGGAAATACTATTACTCTTTTTAGAAATGATAATGGTAAATTAACATATATTAACAATTATGATGCTGAAGTAGGGTCACCATATTCATTAATGATTAGTCCGAATGGTAGGTATTTGTATGTTATAGATATGAATAATATTACATCATTAGCTATGTTTAATCGTGAGATTACTACCAGTGAATTAAATTTTATTGAATCATACGAATATACGGAAGAAAATGGTATCGGTGTTGCGAATGCCATAGAAGTGAGCCAAGATAATAAATATGTTTATGTAGTTAGTGGTATGCTTAGAACAATAGCATTATTTGAACATGATTCTAGTACAGGGAAGCTTACATTTATCGAAAAATTAGTTGACGAAGATAATACAAAAGGTTTAAACAATGCTAATTCAATTGTTTTAAGTATTGATGGAAATTACATTTATGTTGTCAGTGGTAATAGTACAAATGGTACTTTAAGTTTATTCAATCGTGATCCAGAAACAGGAAGAATAACTTTTAACACTAAAATAAATGATATAGATGGTTTAAAAGGAGCTAACTCAATTGCGATAACTTCAGATAATTTATATATTGCTTCTGAAGCAGATAATGCTATAAATGTATTTACCACCGTACAGAACCAACCACCTGAAATAACATTTTCAGAATCACCATATAGTACTGATGAAAATGTTCCCTTAATTTTTTCTAATAAAATATCAATCACTGATGCAGATGCTTTTAACAATCCAATCAAGGTGATATTAACTTCAAGTAATGGAACATTGAATGTAAACAATATCTGTGAAATTACAAGCGAAAAAATAACTTGTGCTGCTACATTAACAGAAATAAATACTATATTAAATGATATGACTTTTGATCCAAGTAATGAAGATGCTATTATCACAATTACTGTTAATGATCAAGGTAATACTGGTGGAGGCGGAGAAAAGATTGCTCAGGAGATTATAACGGTTAAAGTTAACTCAGTAACAGTTAATACCACCAAGCCTATTCTTGGATATATTAATGACAAGGTAGTAACCGTTGGTGAAAAAACTACTTTAACTGCAGATGTAACGAACAATAAACAACTCGATGATTTAAGGTTTGATATTATAGGACATGATGGAGCCTATATTGATGCAAATGGATTATTTAATTGGACTCCAACTGAATCTGGAACTGAAAAATTTACTGTTTTTGCAACTGAAATTAGTACAGAACTTACTAGCAACTTTATAAGTTTTACTGTTATTGTAACAACTCCTCCGGAAATTAAACCAATTGAAGAAAAGAATATCTTTTGGGGTGAAGATATAGAACTTAATATAGAAGCCAGTCACAGAGAAAAATATCCGTTAGAGTTCGACCTTATAAAACATCCGAATGGTGCAAGTATTAATGGATTAAACGGTAATTTGAATTGGATACCAGAATCTATTTGGAAACCAAATAGTTTATGTTTTGATGGTATTAAGGCTTGTGCTGATTTTACTGTAATAGTAAAAGAAAAAAAATATGGTAAAGAAAAAACTATTAGTTTTAAAGTAAGAGTAAATAAACCTGAAACTAAATTGCAATTTTCATTAAATAGTAATTCTATTTATAAGGATAATACTATTAATGTTAACGGCATATTATCTAGCTATCCTAAGCAAAATTTAAGTAATTTAAATGTTGAACTAGAAATTACTTCTCCAACTGGTAATACCATAACAAAAACTACTACCACCAATACAATAGATGGGAAGTTTATTTTTGAAAGCTTGAAAGAGTTTAGTCAAGTTGGAACATATAAATTCCAAACTGCTTTTGCTGGTAATAATAAATTTATGTCCCCTGAATATTCACCAATAGAAACTTTACAAGTAATGGATGTAGCTGGCTATGCTATTTTAATTGGAGGTAAACATAATGATGATATGAAAAGCCTTAAAACTCATAATAAATCATTAAATCGTGCTTACAATGGTTTTAAATCTCGTGGTTTTAAAGATGAAGATATTGCTTATCTTAAATTTGATGATAACCAAGTTAAAACAGGTATTGATGATTATGGTACACCAAGTATAACCAGTATATCTTCAGCTTTTATAGATATCCAAGGAAAAATGGAAAAAACTCCAGGGCCACTTTATGTTGTTATGGTTGGACATAGTGATACTGATGGAAATTTCTATCTTAATGACGATACAATTTCACCTATAGATATTAATAATTGGTTAAAAGGATTAGAAACAGTTGTAAAAAATAATAATTATCCACGTATTATAGTAGTAGGTGCTTGTTATTCTGGTAATTATATTTCTGTTTTATCTGCACTTGGGAGAGTTATTGTTACTAGTTCTACTAATAAAGAAGAATCATACAGAGGTCCTAGAGAACCAGATCAGATTCGTAGTGGTGACTATTTTTTTGAAGCATTTTTTTCTACATTCGAACAAGGTAAGTCATTACTTGATAGTTTCAATATTGCCACTGAAGATGTTGAAAATTATACTCAACTTGGTCCTGACGCACCATTTAATTTCCATTTCCAAGATTCAGCTGCCCAACATCCATTATTAGATGATAATGGAGATAAAGAAGGCAATAATATAGTACCAATTAAAGTAGACGGAAAAGAAGAAGGTTATAACTCAAAACATATTTATCTGGGAGTTGGTTCTCGTCTTAATCCAGAAGATAAAAATGCTCCTGTTATGATTACAACTGTTACTCCAACCAAATATTTACAACCAAATGCTTCAACAATAGAATTATTTGCAACTGTAAATAAACCTGAACGTGTAGCAGGTAATCAAATTATAGCTTATGTTAGTCATCATGTTGTTCGACAACCTGACGGTGAAGAACATAAAGGACAATTAGAAATTGTTGATGATAATTTTCAACAAATAATATTAAAACCTAGTAATGGTAAATTTACTAATGTTTTTTCTGTAACTGATAAAAAAGCTGGTAAATACGATGTTTTTTATTTTGTAAAAGATGAAGAGACAGAAGAAATATCACCAATCAAAAAACATTCTGTATTTTTTAAAAATAAACAGAATAACAGTTTGCCATCTACTTTTAAACTAATTGAACCTGAAAATGGGACTGAAACACAAACAACGGTTATATTTAAATGGGGAAAAAGTTTTGAACCAGATAAAAATCAGAAAATAACTTATACATTTAGTATAGCCACTGAGCCATCATTCAATACAATAGTGTATCAACAGGAAGGATTAATTTTTACAGAAACATATATTGACAGTAAAACTATTATTAATGGAAAAGCTGAACAATATTTTGGTTTAAAAGATGATCAAAAATATTACTGGAAAGTTATTGCTATAGATAATTTTGGAGGAAAAACTGTTTCACCTACTTTTTCTTTTAAAACTAATAATAAAAACTATCCTCCTAGTATTATTGATGAAATTTGGTGTACAGATTTTGATTGTGATGATGATGCATGGGAACATATTCTAGAGTATTTAGAAAATACTATACATTCCGAAGATGGCATATTTTCAGAAGAAGAAATTAATTCAGGAGAAGCCCATAAAATGCGTAGACGGAAGCCTAATAATAACTCTTTAAGTAAAATACAATTTGCAGTTGGTAATACTAAACCTGTTAAAAGAAATGGTAAAGTAGAGTTTTTAGTAATGAGAACTGATGGAAAAAATGAGGAAATATCTGTTTCATACTCTATTATTGCAAAAAATTATAAGAATGGTTTTTTAGTTTGGCAAGATCAAGATGACTCTTTAAAAAAGATTTCTGTTGATTTAAATGAGTACAATGAAACAATTAATATTGTTCTTATAAAGGGAAATGGATATTTATTAGGAGATCCTAGTCAATTAAGAATTGAATATGTTGAACAAGAAACTACTGATTTAGTAACAAGTAGTGATGGATCCAATACTCCTTCTACTGAAACTTTAACTAAAAATAATGGAACTAATACATCTTCTACTGAAACTGGTGAGACAGGTAGTTCTTCCACTACAGATACGGATGATAGTATAAATGTTAAAGAAGAAACTGACAATATTTATATAAGTAATACAACAGATATTCCTTTAGTAGGCGATAATATTGGCAATCCAACTACTGTTTATTTTAATACTGTTTCACCAGTTGTATACTATGGAGAATTACAATTTTCACAAAATCTTTATAAAGCAGACGAGGATCAGAAAGAAGTTACAATATCAGTAGAACGTAAAGAAGGTATGACTGGTGCAGTATCAGTCAAATATATTGCTCATACTCCTTTTGAAAATATAGAAGGAAAGTTAGAGTGGAAAGAAGGAAATACCGATTTAAAATACTTCTCTTTAACAATTAAAGATAATGAACTTGTGGCAGGGAATAATTTAATTAAATTGCAATTACATAGTCCAAAAGGAAGAGCTAGAATAGGTATTCGTGGAGAGGCAATATTACAAATTATAGATGATGATATTCCACCTGCTAAATTTGAAATATCTAATAATCAAGTTACCATTAATCTATCAGATTCTATTGATGATAAGAAAGTTATAATAAAAAATTCTTTTGATGAAATTATTTATGATAGTAATCAATATCCTTCTATAGCAGAAGAAGATGAAAGAGTTATTGTTAAATTGCAAAGGGATTATGGTAAAAAAGATTTAATCTTCGAAGATTTTTTTGGCTTTAATGTATTTGAAGTTAAAGGAAGTGTTGATTTACCAGATTTGGGTTATGGAGTAATGTTTGATAGTTATAAAAATATCTATGAAAAAACAGATGACTTGCTTAAAGGTGGAATAAGTGTCAACAATAATAGATATTACCAAGTAAATCAAACTGTATATTTTTCTAAGTATCCAGATATTCAATCTGATTCAATACGTATTATGGGTGAAATCCTTGTGAATGAGGAAAATATTGGTAAAAAAGCTGATATATTTTTAGCAATTAGTTACATGCCGTTAGGGGTTGAAGATATTCAAGAAACATTTTATATACGTAATAATGGTAAAGTATTTATTCCTTCATTATATATAGAACAATTAGATAACTTACGACCATTTATTAAAGATGTTACTCTCCAAAAAGCGCATCCAATAGAACTCTATAAAGGAGAAGTTCCCGGTACTGGCAAAGTAAAAGTATTTTTGGGTTATCGTTTAAAAGATAGTAACAAAATTATCTATAATGATAACCAACCGATTAACTTAACTATAAAAGAACATGAAAAAAATACTGACTAGCCTATTGATATATTTTTTGGCATTTAATATTAATGGTGAAATTGTTACTGATGGCACATTAGGCCAACAAATAAACCTGCTTGGCACAGATTTCCAAATAACTCCGAATTTAGGCCAACAACATGGTAGTAATCTTTTCCACAGCTTCCAAGATTTTAATTTAAATAGTTCAGAGTCAGCAATTTTCTCTGGCCCAAATTCAGTACAAAATGTAATCAGTCGGGTAACTGGTGGCAATCTATCTAATATTGATGGCTTAATACGTTCTACAATACCTAATGCCAATATGTATTTTCTTAATCCGAATGGAATTATATTTGGTCAAAATGCTAGATTGGATTTACAAGGTAGTTTTTATGCCAGTACTGCTGATTATTTAAAATTAGGAGGCCAAGGACGTTTTGAAGCATATAAACCTGATAATAGTTCATTAACCATTGCTGCGCCATCAGCATTTGGTTTTTTAGATAATGATATAGGTAGTATTGAGGTTAATAATAGTTTTTTAGAGGTATCAAACTCTAAGACGTTGGCTTTATTTGGAGGCGATATAAGTATTACGACTAAACCAAAACCACTAGAAAATAATGAAGAAATTGGAATATTAAAAGCTGGAAATATTGGTTTAATCAGTACAGAGTCCAATAGTGAGTTTACCATTAATCCAGATATTTTTTCATATGACAATATTAAACTTGGCAATATTACTATTACTGGAGATAGTTCTAATATTAGTAGGAATATTGGTAATATAGATACTACTAGTACTGGTAGTGGAAAAATATTTATTCTAGCTGAACAATTGGATTTAGATAATGGTTATATTTTTTCTGATACTAATGGTAATGGTATTGACATTAAAATCACAAATGCAATTAATATGAAGAATGCTTCTCGTATCACTGCTGCATCTATTGAAGGTGCAACTGGAAATGGTGGGTATATTCATCTAACATCTAATGAAATTAGTTTGGAAAATGGTTCGTTAATAGCCAGTAATACTTTTTCAAAAAATGCTAGTGCAGGAAATATCACGATAGATGCCATAGAACGTTTATTTATTTATGGTTACTATGGAAGACAACCTAGTGCTATTTCAGCTAAAAATTATAGTGAAAATGAAAGTACTATTGGCGGTAATATTAATATAAAAACAGATAAGTTAATAATGGAACGTTTAGGAGAAATAAATACCTTAACAAAAGGTTTTGGTAATGCAGGAAATATTGATTTACAAGTAAATAAACTATCTATTCAAAATTTAGCTCAAATTAAAGCAGGAACAGGCAACTTTAAAGATACCAAAGGAAAAGGATATGGTGGAAATATATTTGTCAAAGCTAGAGATTCAATATTAATAAGTGGTGGTATGAAAAGTCGGCATAGTGGCTTACAAAGCAATACATTTACTGCTGGGCAAGGAGGAACAATAGAAATATTAACTCCAAAACTTACTATTCAAAATGGTGGAGCAATTCAAGCTGTAGCTAGAAAAAGTGGAAATGCTGGTAATATTGGATTAGATAATATAAATCTGATGTTGTATGATGCAATTATTATCACAGATAGTGATAAAACCAGTGGTGGTAACATAAAAATTAATACTAATAACTTACTGTATTCAACAAATAGTATATTTAATGCAGAATCAAGAAGCGAACACTTTGGAGATAGTGGTGGTAACGTAATACTTGATGAAATGTATCTTACTGTTTTAGACAAAAGCTTAGTACTTGCTAGAGGTTTTATTAGTGATGGTGGTAATATAAAAATTAAAACTGAACATTTTGTCAAATCATTTGATAGTAAGTTAGACGCTTCTTCAAAATTTGGAGTGGATGGTAAAGTAATAATTAATACACCAAATATTGACTTCACTGGTAGTTTAAAAATCTTACCAACAACATTTTTTGATGCTTCTAATTTACTAGAGAATAGCTGTGCCACAGATGGAAGTTCCTTGTTGCTTAACGGACGTACAGGGTTATCTAAAGTTTTTCTTGAATAATAATAATCTCATAGACCTGGCAATATCTCAAAACATTTCTCATCCATAATCCATTGTTTTTTTACTTCTAAAACAGGTTCATTTTTTGAAGATAAAATGCCATAAATGCAATATTCGCCAGTTGGTATATCTGTTGGCAAAGTTGAATCTATTAGTGTGATTGACTCTCTTGAAGCAGACCATTTTTGGGGTTGGTTTAATGGGGTAAACTGATTAGTATTTTCTAACGTCACAAAATCAGTATTATTTGGTAATAGTACTGCCACATATAAATCATAATTTTCACTGAAAGTTTCTGTTAATTTGGCTTTGAAATAGCCATCAAGATAATAGCCATTTTTTTCCATATTAATTTTTATGGTAGTTAATTTATTACCTTCGAAGCTAGGATTATTTAAATTAAATGAATTACTAAAATCAGGTATTATTCCAGTTAGTTGATTATTTTTAAGATTGAGTACTTCTAAATTAGGAAGATTACTAAAATTTGGAATTGAACCAGTTAGTTTATTATTTCTAAGATAAAGATGTTCTAAATTAGGCAGATTATTAAAATCTGGAATTGAATCGATTAATTGATTTAGATAAAGGCTAAGAACTTGTAAATTAGGAAGATTACTAAAATTTGGTATCGAACCAGTTAGTTTATTTTTAGATAATCCAAGTGATTGCAAATTGGATAAATCACTGAAATCTGGTATTTCACCCATTAATTCATTATTTCCAAGTTGAAGACTTTCTAAATTTGGTAGATTACTAAAATCAGGAATTGATCCTGTAAGTTGATTATTTATAAAGTTAATCTTTAATAAGTTTGGTAAATCTATAAAATCAGGAATTGAGCCAGTTAGATTATTATGGTACAAATCAATTTCTACTACAGTATTATTTTTACAAGTAATACCATACCAATTACAAGGCGTATTAGTAATATTCCAACCATAATTCATATTCCAGTTATCTCCATTTAGACTATGATATAGTTGCAATAAACTTTCACACTCAAGTTGAGAGATTTTTGTTACAATATTGCAATCTGTGGTGTTTAATTCATTTCCTGAAATACTAAGCGTAGATACAGCTAAATCTCCAGGAATCTTTCCAGTTAGTTTATTATTTGAAAGAATTAACTTGTTTAAATTTGATGAATCATTAAAATTAGGTATTTCGCCGGTCAGTTGGTTATTATTAAGATAAAATTCTTCCAAATTGGGTAAATTACTGAAATTAGGTATTTCACCAGTAAGTTGATTATTATTAAGATAAAATTCTTCCAAATTGGGTAAATTACTGAAATTAGTTATTTCACCAGTAAGTTGATTATTATTAAGGTAAAATTCTTCCAAATTGGGTAAATTACTGAAATTAGGTATTTCGCCAATCAGTTGGTTATTGTTAAGGTAAAATTCTTCCAAATTTGGTAAATTACTGAAATTAGGTATTTCACCGGTCAGTTGGTTATTATTAAGGTAAAATTCTTTCAAATTGGATAAATTAATGAAATTAGGTATTTCGCCGGTCAGTTGGTTATTATTAAGGTAAAATTCTTTCAAATTGGGTAAATTACTGAAATTAGGTATTTCGCCGGTCAGTTGGTTATTGTTAAGAAAAAGCTCTTCCAAATTTGGTAAATTACTGAAATTAGGAATTAAACCTATTAATTGATTTCCATTAAGAATAAGCTGTTTTAAATTGGACAGATTATTAAAATCTGGTATTTTACCAATCAGTTTATTATCTGTAAAGCTAATTGTTACTAAATTAGGAATATTACTAAAATTTGGGATTGAACCAGTTAATTTATTACTTTTAAGATAAAGCTGTTCTAAATTAGGCAGATTATTAAAATCTGGAATTGAATCAGTTAATTGATTTCGATAAAGGCTAAGGACTTGTAAATTAGGAATATTATTAAAATTTGGTATCGAACCAATTAGTTTGTTTTTAGATAAACTAAGCGATTGCAAATTGGGAAGATTACTAAAATCAGGAATTGAACCTGTCAATTGGTTGTATTCAAGATTAAGTGTTCTTAAATTGGGAAAACTAATAAAATTAGGAATCTTTCCTGTAAGGTTATTACTGACTATCATAGTAGGTCCTGTTACTACTGGATCTATTATATTAGCTGATAAATTAATAATTACTACACTATTATCTTCACAAATAACACCAAGCCAACTACAAGGTGTAATAGTACTATTCCAACCACTATTATATTCCCAGTTATCCCCATCTGTACTGTGATAAAGTTGTAGTAATGATTCGCACTCAACCTGAGAGATTTCTGTGACAATATTGCAAATATTACCTGTTAGTTTATTTCTTCCAATACTAAAATACTGTAATTTATATAGGTTACTAATATCTGTAATATCTGATATATTGCCAGTTAGTTTATTATTAGAAAGATAAAGTGTATGTAAATTAGGTAAATAATTAAAATTAGGTATTTCTCCTGTCAATTGATTCCTTGTAAGATCAATGGATTCCAAATTAGGTAAATAATTAAAATTAGGTATTTCTCCCGCCAATTGATTCCTTGCAAGATCAATGGATTCTAAATTAAGTAAATTGCTAAAATTAGGAATCTTACCTGTTAATTGGTTACCATAAAGCCTAAGAATTTGTAACTTAGGTAAATTGCTGAAATTAGGTATTTTCCCTGTCAGATAATTTTTGGATAAATCAAGCAATCCCAAGTTTGGCAACCCAATAAAATCAGGGATTGTTCCAGTTAGTCTATTATCGAACCAAAAATATATTTTTACCACAGAATTATTTTCACAAGTAATTCCTATCCAATTACATGGAGTATTAGTAACATTCCAATCACTTTTGTATCTCCAATTAGAACCATTCGTACTATGATATAGTTGCAATAAAGATTCACATTCAGTTTTAGAAATATTTTTAACAAAATTACAATCAGTAGTTCCAGTTATCTGATTTCCTCTAATACTAATTATTTGTAAATTAGAAATAGCTTCTAAGTTAGGCATTTTGCCAGTTAATTTATTGTTTTCAAGGTCAAGTTTTACTAATTTTGGTAAGTCAGTAAAATCTGGTATTTCCCCAGTTAATTGATTATCATTAAGCTCAAGTATTTGTAGATTTGGTAAACCAGTAAAATTAGGTATTTCTCCATTTAATTGGTTATTCTCAAATGTAAGCGTATGTAAATTTGGCAGGCTAGTAAAATTTGGAATTGAACCAGTCATTTCATCGTAACGAATATCAATCTTTACGACTCCATTATTTTCGCAAGTAATTCCAATCCATTCACAAGGATTAATTTTAATATTCCAACCACTAAAATTGCTCCAATGACGGTCTTCCCATTCAATTCCGATTTTTATGTTTGTGCTATTGTAAAGTTGCAATAATGATTCACATTCAATTTGGGGAATTTCCGTAACAAAATTACAAATAGTAGCAGTTGGATGACTTCCTTCTAGATAAATCATATGTAAACTAGGCAAAGCATTAAAATCAGGCATTTTGCCAGTGAAATTATTATTATATAAATTAAGATCTCGTAATTTGGGTAAAACTAAATCTGGTATTTCGTTGGTCAATTGATTATTAGAAAGATCAAGCCTAAATAATTCAGGCAGATTAAAGTTAGGTATTTGACCGATAAATTGGTTATCAAATAAATCAAGTGTTCGTAATTTAGGTAAATTGAAATTTGGTATTTTTCCAGTTAATTGGTTGTTATTAAGGTAAATATCGTACAAGTTGAATAAACCTTCAAAACTAGGTATATCACCGTTCAACTGGTTATAAGATAAATCAAAATTTTTAAGGTTAGGCAAATTTACATGATTAGGTATTGTACCAATTAAATTATTATTACTAAGGGATATAGCTGTTATATATAATAAATTAGATGAATGTATTTTACCAATGGATGGAGTTTTGTTTCTTCCAAGTTTGCTTCTACAAGTAATACCATGCCAATCGCAAGGTGCATTAGTAGTATTCCAGCCATTATTATTTTTCCAATTGATCCCATTTGTATTATGGTAAAGTTGTAACAGAAACTTACATTCATCTTGTGAAATTCCTCTAACGACATTGCAATCAGTTGATACAGTTGTTAAATTATTACCATTAACTTTAATTTCTTGTAAATTAAGTAAATTATTAAAATCTGGAATTGTCCCTGTTAATTGATTATTTGAAACAGAAATGGTTTTTAAATTTTGTAGAAAATGAAAATTAGGAATTTGACCTGTAAGCTTATTATTTTCAAGTTCAAGCCATTCTAAATTTGGTAAAGAATTAAAATCAGGAATTAATCCTGTAAGCAAATTATCAGAAATATAAAGCCCATGTAAATTTGGAAAACCAGTAAAATTAGGAATTTCACCTATTAATTTATTTCCATTAAGAATAATACTTTGTAATTTAGATAAATCATGGAAATTAGGAATTTTACCCTTTAAATTATTTTCACTAAGAAAAATTTTAACTATTCCATCATTTTCACAAGTAATACCTTCCCAAGAACAAGGAATATTGGTGACATTCCAACCTTCATTATCTCTCCAATTTGGCCCGTCTGTACTATGATAAAGTTGCAATAAAGATTCACATTCAGTTTTAGGAATTTCTTTGACTACATCACAATCGGTAGTAATCCCAGTTAGTTCATTATATTTAAAATGAAAATCTGTTAGATTCGGTAAATTACTAAAAACAGGTATCGTTCCAGTTAATTTATTTTCTTCAAGGTTAAGCAGTTGTAATTTTGGTATGGCATGAAAATTAGGAATTGTTCCTGTTAATTCATTAATCTCTAAATTTAATGTTTGCAAATTAGGTAAATTATTAAAATTTGGAATATTACCAGTCATTCCATTCTTTCTAATATATAGTTTCTTTAAATTAGGTAGATTGCTAAAATTTGGAATGTTTCCTGTCAATTGGTTTGTGCCAAGATAAAGTAATTGTAATTTAGGTAAGTTACTAAAATCAGGTACTTCACCTGTTAATTTGTTATTAACAAGGTTAAGTTCCAACAAATTAGGTAAACTACTGAAATCAGGAATTGAGCCAATAAGTTGATTATTATAAAGATGAAACCTTGTCACATTATTGTTTCCACAGACAATACCATGCCAACTACAAGGTGTATTTGTAACATTCCAACCTTCATTATTATCCCAATTATCTCCATCTGTACTATGATAAAGCTCCAACAATGATTCACATTCAACCTGAGAAATTTCGCTAACAACAGTGCAATCTGTTTCAGCGTAAGTATTTACAGAAATTAGTAAAATAGCAAGTGTTAGATAAATAATTTTCATTAAGTTTTCTCCTTTAGATTTATCAAACAAATAGATTTAAACTAAGCATATTTGATAGTCCTGAATAGTGTTAGATATTTTAATATACTAATTTAATTATAATTTATAGCAACTGTCTTTGTCCAGAACTACCATTTTTTTTTAAATTTAATTTATATGCGTAACATCAGTCAAAAGATAGGACAGCACATAAATTATTTATTTTACATCAAATTTAGACAAGTTATAACATTTTTCGATTGGATAAACTACAGCAATATTAAATAAATAATTGATATTTATTTTGAATTTAATTAAGAATTAAGCATTCATAATTAAGAATTATATCTATCTTTAAATAATACTTCCACAATCTGTCCAAAACTTAAACCAGAATCATTACAAGGTAACTTTTCTCCTAAAAAAACCTGAAAATTATCTGCTTCTAATAATGAAAATACCTGCTCAGATAATACTTTATTTTGAAATACTCCACCACTCAAACCAATTTGGCTAACTCCATATTTAGTATGAAATATCTTGGCTAAATTATATAAACTATAAGCCAAACTACTATGAAAACAAGCTGCTCTTTCTGGCACTGATTTCTGTGAATTTAATAACATTGGTATCAAAGGCTGCCAATCAATTTCTAAAATTTCATTCTCATTAATGGGTAATAAAATCGGTTCAACTTGTTCCTTACAGACAGCTTCCAACAACATCGGTCCTTGGCCTTCAAAACTAGCATTATGGATTAATTTCAACAATGCTGAAGCTCCATCAAACAAACGACCTACAGCAGAAGTGGTTGGACAGTTAATTTGCCGTTGCCAAGCATGGTGTAATAAATCATAATTCGGTAATTCCTGAGACCAGTTCTCATTAACTTCCCAACACATAGCCAATGCACTTCGCCAAGGTTCACGGCTAGCTTTATCACCACCTGGCAATTTAAAAGATCGTAAAGTTGCTACTCGCTGCCAATTACCAGCTGTACCATAAAAAACTTCTCCGCCCCAAAGTTTATTATCTTCACCCAATCCAACTCCATCCCAACTAAAAACTAACCAAGGTTTTGCCGAATAAAATTCACCGACAACTGCTGAAGCATGAGCATGATGATGGAAAACTTTATGTACTGGCAAACCGGTTGCCCAACGACTATTATTGTAATTAGGATGGGAATCACAGACAATTTGTTCTGCTTGCACTCTATATAAACGTTGCAAATCAGATAGAATCTGTTCAAAAATCATTTGACTACGTGGCGAACCTAAATCACCTACATGAGAAGAAATTACCACCCGATTTTTCCAACCCAAAGCTATGGTATTCTTCTGTTGACCTCCAACTGCTAATGTTGGTTTGACCAAACTAAAAGGCAAAGTTAATTCCAATGGCGAATAACCTCGGCCTAAACGGATAGGGCGTTGTTTATTCTGAATAAAACGGAACACTGAATCATCGGCTGGTCGTACAATAGGACGATTATGATGCAAAAAATGACTAGTGATATGACCTAAACGCTGTTCTACCTCTTTTGCTTCCGTAAGAATAGGTTCACCACTTATATTAGCTGAAGTGGCAACTACTGGTTTTTTAAATTGATCGAGCAATAGAAAATGTAATGGATTACAAGGCAACATAGCTCCTATTTCATTCAATTTTGGAGCAATCTCTTTTGACAACGGTGAATTTTTGGTTTGTTGGACTAGTACGATAGGTCGAGTCGTATTTCGTAAAAAATGGATATGTTGTAAATCAATGTAATTAGCTAAAATTTCAGTGTTATCTGGAAATAAAACAGCCAGAGGTTTATCTGGTCTAAGTTTAAGTTCACGTAATTTTTTGACAGCTTCATCATTAGTTGCATCACAAATCAAATGATAACCACCAATTCCTTTGACAGCTATAATTTCACCTGTTTTAAGAACTTGCACATATGAATTAATAGCTTGATTAATATTAGGACCGCATACTGGGCATGCTACTGGTTCTGCATGAAAACGACGATCATTGGGATTTTCATATTCAGTTTGACAATCTAGGCAAAGTGGAAAATTTGCCATGCTGGTATTGGGACGGTCGTAAGGTAGGCTTTTGATAATGGTGAAACGAGGGCCACATTGAGTGCAATTTATAAATGGGTATAAATAACGTCTATCATTTGGATCATAAAACTCTGCTAAGCAGTCGTCGCAAGGAGCATAATCTGGTGGAACCTGAATGAAAGCATTTTCTGTTGCTTCACTAGCAACGATTTGAAATCCAGTTGAAACTGATAATTCTACTGATTCGCACACAATGATTTTGGGATTAGATACTGGTGGTGCTTGCTCAAGTAATAATTGTTCAAACTTGTTTAATGTTTCAGAATTACCACGAGTTACGATTTCAACTTGGCCTAATTGATTCTTAATCCAACCTGATAGTTTTAGACTAGTTGCCAATCTATATACAAATGGTCGAAATCCAACCCCCTGAACTTGACCAGTTAAAATCCAGCGTTTTGTATTGAGCATTTTTTAGGTTATTTTGGTTAGTTGAATAGTGTATGGCGTATCGATTAAGAAAACAGATATAGTACACAATGTTATAACAAACCAGAGGAAAGACGATCAGGTTACGAGTTATAAATTGTAGGATCAGTGAAGCAAAGCGTAACCGATCATTACGATATAGCAATTCTTAATTATGAATGCTTAATTCTTAATTAAATTCAAAATAAATATCAATTTATTGCTGTAGTT
>JQIA01000143.1_pt1 | contig 32003 bp, 33 predicted proteins | sample 811431 | NCBI WGS metagenome assembly JQIA01 (sample SAMN02998118, study PRJNA258478) | marine sediment metagenome | biome: marine; feature: seafloor; material: sediment; isolation source: oil-polluted sediment collected from 3 locations (0.5 km, 0.7 km and 0.9 km)... | place: USA: Gulf of Mexico ...
ATCAAAGGCGAACTGGCGGGCGAAGCCGCGCGCCGTTTGGTATCTGACCTTGTAACCGATATCGATGACCTGCTTGCGGCAGGTGATACATTAGAAGCACTGGCTGCAGATACTGACATGCAGCTGGGTGAAATTTTTCTGACAGCCGACACAACAGACGGTATTGCCGCTTATGAGAACTTCCGCACCTTTGCCAATCAAACTCAGGCTGGTGACTTTCCTGAAGTTCGTGACCTAGCTGATGGCGGTATTTTTGCATTACGCGTCGACGCCATTGTCCAACCTGCTTTACGCCCTTTGGCTGATGTAAAGGATCAGGTCGAAATTGATCATAAACGCACCGAGACTTTGCGCCTTCTATCCAAAAAAGCCGAGCAACTGAAAACAGATATTGAGGCCGGCGCAAGCTACGGCAGTTTACAAACCCATAACGAAAAAACTGTCAGGCGTTCGGGTTTTGTGGAAAATACGCCCTCAACATTGGTAAGCGATGTTTTCACTCTGGACACAGGTAAAACGATTATTGTTGCGGGAAGTGAATCTATTTTCATTGCGCAACTTAATCAAATCAATGCCTATGACAGCTCTACTGCTGATAATCAGGCTCTACAAAATGCAATTCAGCAACAGATCGATGCGCAGTTGGGGAATGACTTGTTGACGGTATTTTCAAATGCATTGCGCGATACAGCTGGCGTCTCGATTAACCAACCTGCTATTAACCAGATTAACGTGCAACTGACCGGCGGTGGCACCTCTCATAATAATGGTGCCATGTAATATATGTCTTTGCTTCCTGAATTCTCAGATTTTGAACCAGCTTATAAGGCGGGTTTAAGTCAAGTCGTCTATACCCGTTTAGTAGCTGACCTCGATACACCTGTATCCTTAATGATGAAACTGGCACAAGCTGGCAAGAATAGCTTTATGCTAGAGTCTGTGACAGGCGGCGAGATAAAGGGCCGTTATTCGATCATTGGCATGAAACCTGATTTGATTTGGAAATGTAATGGCACAACAGCACGTGTAAATCGGTCAGCCCTGTTTGATGATGTTGCATTTGAGGACATGCCGAGTGACCCGCTAACAAGTTTACGTGCTCTGATTGAGGAAAGCCATATTGAGCTGCCGACAGATCTACCGCCCATGGCCGCTGGCCTGTTCGGTTATCTGGGCTATGATATGATACGTTTAGTCGAAGATTTACCTGATATAAACCCCGACCCTATCGGCCTGCCAGATGCGGTAATGTTACGCCCTACAGTGATCGTGATTGTCGACGGTGTTAAAGGCGAGGTTACAGTAATCTCACCGGTTTGGGCAAAAGCGGGGCAAAATGCGCGCGCGGCATATAATCAGGCCGCAGAGCGGGTGATGGATACGGTCGGCAATCTGGATCGTACAGTGGCATCTGAAACCTATAACCTAGACGATAAAAGCAGCGTCAGCGAACCTGTTTCCAACACCAGTAAAGCTGATTACTTCAAAGTTGTAGAGAAAGCCAAAGATTATATTGTTGCTGGCGATATCTTTCAGGTAGTGCCCAGCCAACGCTGGACACAAGATTTCAAACTGCCGCCGTTTTCACTTTATCGCGCACTGCGCCGCACCAATCCGTCGCCTTATATGTTTTATTTCAACTTCGGTGAATTTCAGGTAATCGGTGCCAGTCCTGAAATTTTGGTCCGGGTCAAAGATACCGAAGTCACTATCCGACCGATTGCAGGCACACGGATGCGCGGCAAAACCGAAGTGGAAGATAAAGCACTAGAAGTTGATTTACTGGCAGACCCTAAAGAACTGGCAGAGCATTTGATGTTGCTTGACTTGGGCCGTAATGATGTGGGGCGCGTGGCTAAGATAGGCACTGTGAACCCTAATGAACAATTCATTATCGAACGTTATAGCCATGTGATGCATATTGTATCCAACGTTATAGGTGAGCTGTCAGACGATCAAGATGCCTTGTCAGCCCTTCTGGCCGGCCTGCCCGCAGGCACGGTGTCAGGCGCGCCCAAAGTACGTGCAATGCAGATCATTGACGAGCTGGAAACTGAAAAGCGTGGCGTTTACGGCGGCGGGGTTGGTTATTTTTCTGCAGGTGGTGATATGGACATCTGTATCGCACTTCGAACGGCTGTTACCAAAAATGAAAAGCTTTTCATTCAAGCCGGCGGTGGTGTGGTGTATGATAGTGACCCCGAAGCTGAGTTTCAGGAAACCATCAATAAATCAAACGCATTACGACAAGCTGCAAAAGATGCGGCATTGTTTGTGGCTTTCAAAACCGGTAACTAAAATAAAACCGCGTCTCTGCTTGTTTATTTTTGCACAGCCGTAAAAGCTGTTTTTTGCTGTAATGTTTATCCACAAGTCTTTGTAAACCGTCACAAAATTTTCTTAGAATCGCCACACAACAGTCGCAAACAGTGCATTATGATGTCTTTGTGTTGACGAAAAGGAAACAATATGACCCTAAATTATGATTTTGATGTCTATTCAGAAATTCCCCGCGGAATTTTTTCAGAAAAAACAAAGACCCGCCCTGCAAAGACAGTTGATGGCCATTCTTACTGGGACCGCCATAAAGTTGTCATGTTTCGTGACCCTAAAACGGTAAAAGCATTTCATGAAGCCCCGCAGAAAATTCGCAAAATATTTCAAGATTCTCACTTCAGTGCCAATCGTTCGTACAGCCGCGTACCAAGAGGTTATTATTTGGAAAGCGACCATGCTTTCAGAACAGAGATATTTTCTGAACTTGAGAAGCACCTGAATTCTCAGTTAAGCCAAGGAGAGCTTAATGTCGCGCTTAAAACAGATGAAATAGCACCTTCACAAAGAAAATATGCGTTTCATAATCGCCTGAATAAAAAAGCTAAAAGTCTAAAGGTAGATACGCATTTTAATGTTGGTGAATTCATCAATGCAGCTTATGCCGCAAAAAGTGTCGCTGTTCCAACAGCGATTGCCGAAAAACTATCTCCGAAAAACAACAGCAAAAAATCCACAACAGGTGTTTTTGCATTCATGCGCGCAGCTGCCCCGCGTCTGGCTTTTATATTCTACATGTTCGCATACAGTACGACACAGGTTAATGCCGCATCATGGCTTGGACTTTGAGCCCTGAAACAACAATAGAGCCTTTATTACATTTATAAAAAATGTAAATATCGCAGGATATACGCGATTAATTTCAAAGGTTATAATATGGCAAAGACAAATATGTACAAAGATATGCTGATGGAAAAGATTATCGCTTCACGCGATGATCTTTTACAACAGTGGCACAATCCTACAGGTACAGACACGCGCCATTTCATTATCGATAAGCTGCTACCAGATGACGTTTGCGGTAAAATATATGCAGCTTTTCCAAAGGATGGCGACGGGTTTTACAACCGTGCTTCCTTCAAAGAGAAAAAGAAGACCTCGGCTGATCTATCGTCATACGATCCGATATTAGCTGAAATTACGTATACCTTTCAGGATAAAGACATCGTTGATTTGATTGCCGATATTGTCGGGTTTGACCAGATTGAACCTGATCCTAAATTATATGCAGGCGGCCTGTCGATGATGTTCAAGGATGATTTCCTAAACCCTCATATTGACAACAGCCATGATGGCGAACGCGAGCGTTTTCGACGCTTGAACTTGCTTTACTATGTATCTCCTGATTGGAAGAAGTCCAATGGTGGTAATTTCGAGCTGTGGGATGTAGCCCGTACAACCCCAAAAACACTGGTTTCGCAAGCCAACCGCCTAGTGGTAATGGAAACCCACCGTAAAAGTTGGCACTCGGTCAGCAAGGTCATAGTGGATCAGCCGCGCTGTTGCGTATCAAACTATTATTTTTCCACCCAGTCGCCAGAGCAAGAAGATTATTTTCATGTCACGTCTTTTTCTGGTCGCCCTGAAGAAGCTGTAAAACGTGCAGTTGGTGTGATTGATAATACGTTGCGAAACATCGTATCAAAAACCCTGAAAATCGGGCGAGGTAAAGGATTGATCAACAAAGATATTGATCAAGATTAACGCCCCAACAACACCGCACTTGCAGGGGCTACTGACACGCTTTGTCCTTTGGAACTTAACAACCAGACGGCAATTGTCGCCACAGTCTTTTGCGCTGTTGTGCCTAAAACAATTGCGGCACCATCACGCCCTGCATCCAAAGATGCGCGATCTAGATAGCGTACCATCAGGGCCTTATTTTCACTATTAGCGTCCAGTATACGGGCCACTTTAGCTGCACGCACACCATCCGCGCGGGCTTCACGGTCAACAGAGTTCAACCCCTTGGCATAAGTCACAAGCCCATGACCTGTTTCAACAAAACCCTTCACAATCATTTTTGCAATACGGCTGTTTTTCTGAATTCCGGCTTGAAGACTATCCAACAGACCGATCGCATTAGGAACAGTCGTAAACATAACATCCAACGCAGCTTGAACCTGCTTAGCATTCAGTGCTGTATTAAGCGCGGCATTGCGATCATCTGAAGCCATCGCAATCACTTCAAACCCTGCCGCATAATAGGCCAGAGCACGCGCAGACGCATGACGATTGTTTATATCAATAGCAATAGTTAATGGAGCATTTAGTTTCTTCAGCTTATCAATGCTTAAACCTTTGTCCCCGACATCCAGTAAAATCACCCCCAGTAATGGTCGATCTTTACGTTCATATTCAGTGGCATTGTGTTCTAAAGCTTTGCCATCAACAGTTTCAGTCACATCCACAACCTGATCAGGCGCGGCATCTGTAATTGTTGGTAAATTTGAAGACGGTTTTTTGCCTACGGAAATATCGGCATCCTGCACAGGCTCTATTGTCACTTCCTTTGGTTCAGCGGGACTAATCGTTGGTAGATTAAACTTCTTTGTGGCAGTTTGCGCCTCGGTTTCCTGCGATTGCCAGACGATTTTTGGTGTCTCTGGCTCAGTTACCTCAACGGGTTGTTCTTTTAACACTTCAGAAGCGGCTGGCTCAGGTTCGATTTTTATCGGTTCTGCTTTTACCAACTCGGGCTCAGGTTCGGAAACCTCTGCGTTCTCTTTCACAGCATATGGCAACTGTTCTTGTAAATCCGCGGTGCCAATTTCTTTTTTTGGCTCTTGCATTTCAGTCGGTGTCGTACTTTCAGCTGAAACCGCTTCAGCAGATACATCTAGCTTGCCAATTTGCGGCACATTTGTTGTAAGCAGCACCAATGCAACCCCACCAAATAGCGTGCCCACAAGAAATCCGATTAAATCTCGTAAAATCCTCATTGATACCTGCTCCTTATCAAAACGTGTACGCACTCTTGACCATTGCTTAACACTCAGGGCATGTATAACGCAGAAAGATATGAAATTCACCCCCCGTTTTACTTGAAAAATGGAATACAATCCAAATGTTGCTACTCATCGATAATTACGACAGCTTTACTTACAACCTTGTGCATTATTTGGGTGAACTTGGGGCAGAGGTGCTTGTCAAACGAAATGACGAGTTGGATGTGCAACAAGCCATGGCATTAAACCCATCTGCAATCTTGCTTTCACCTGGCCCATGCGATCCGGATCAAGCAGGTATTTGTCTCGCAATTACTGAAGCTGCCGCAGAAACTAAAACACCGCTGATCGGTGTGTGTTTAGGCCACCAAACCATAGGTCAGGTATTTGGCGGCAAGGTTGTACGCCATTCTGAAATTGTGCACGGAAAAATGGGCACGATGCACCATAATGGCACGTCTTTATTCAAAGGTTTGCCCAGCCCTTTCCAAGCAACGCGCTATCATTCATTAGTGGTTGACCGTGACACCCTGCCCGATTGTCTGGAAGTCACCGCATGGTTGGAAGACGGTACCATCATGGGGCTGGCGCATAAAACACTCCCGATCCATGGCTGCCAGTTTCATCCTGAAAGCATTGCTTCAGAGCATGGGTCTGCTATGTTAAAGAACTTTCTAGACGCAGTACTGGAATCCGCATGAGCGACGCCATAAAACCTATTATCGCCAAAGCCGCCGATGGCCCGTTAAGCCGCGCAGACGCTGAAGACGCCTTTAATATTATTATGGAAGGCGACGCAACACCTTCACAAACAGGTGGCTTTTTGATGGCCCTGCGTACCCGAGGCGAAACCGTGAATGAATACACAGCTGCCGCCACAGTAATGCGCGCGAAGTGTTTATCAGTAAAAGCCCCAGTTGGCGCCATGGATATTGTCGGCACTGGCGGTGACGGAAAATCTACCCTGAACATATCTACTGCAGCTGCGATTGTTACCGCAGGCACTGGCATTGTGATTGCAAAGCACGGCAACCGCGGCCTGTCTTCCAAATCAGGCACCGCCGATGCGCTTAGCTTGTCAGGCGTCAATGTTATGGTCAGTGCAGATGTGGTGGAACGCGCAATAAATGAAGCAGGTATCGGCTTTATGATGGCCCCTGTACATCATCCCGCCATGCGCCATGTGATGCCTGCACGGATCGAATTAGGGACCCGCACGATCTTTAATATCTTAGGCCCATTAACCAACCCTGCCGGGGTTAAACGCCAACTGACAGGGGCTTTTTCACGCGAAATGATCCGCCCGATGGCTGAGGTATTGTTAGAGCTGGGATCTGAAAAAGCATGGCTTGTACATGGTTCTGATGGCACAGATGAAATATCCATCGCCGGGGTCACATGGCTTGCAGCCCTTGAAAATGGTGCTGTCACTGAGCGTGAAATTAATCCAGAAGATGCCGGCCTGCCAGTACACAATTTTGAAGAGATTGTCGGTGGCACGCCTGAATTTAACGCCGCCGCATTAGCGGCTTTGCTTGCAGGCGAAAAATCTGCTTATCGCGATGCGGTTCTGCTTAATTCTGCAGCGGCTTTGGTTGTGGCTGACAAAGCCACAAACCTAAAACAAGGCGTCGAAATTGCAACCCAAAGCATTGACAGTGGCAAGGCTCGCGAAAAACTGGCATTGCTGGCAAAAATTACCTCAGAGGCAAAATAATGGCCGATATACTGGAAAAAATAAAAGCCTATAAACTGGATGAGATTGCGGTGCAGAAGCGCGCATTACCGATCAAGGATCTGGAAGATATGGCGCAAGAGGCATCCCCCATACGCGGCTTTGCCTCTGCTTTGGTGAACGCCTCAAAAACTGGGTACGGTTTAATTGCCGAGATCAAAAAAGCCAGCCCTTCTAAAGGTTTAATTCGACCTGATTTCAATCCACCTGCACTGGCCGAAGCTTATCAACAAGGCGGGGCAACTTGCCTGTCTGTGTTGACAGATGCGCCCAGCTTTCAAGGTGCGCCTGAATTTCTTACACAAGCCCGCTCTGCTTGTGATTTGCCAGCCTTACGCAAAGATTTTATGTATGACAGCTATCAGGTAGCACAAGCCCGTGCATGGGGGGGCGATTGCATTTTGATCATATTGGCCAGTGTTTCAGATGGCCAAGCCAATGAACTAGAGGCCTGCGCCTTTGAATGGGGTATGGATGTGTTGCTTGAAGTGCATAATCAAGAAGAACTTGACCGCGCGTTGAACTTGAAATCCTCGCTTTTGGGTATCAACAACCGCAATCTAAAAACATTCGAGATCACGTTAGATACCACACGCGCATTGTCACGAAATGTACCTGATGACCGCCACATGATCACTGAAAGCGGTATTTTCACGTCAAAAGATATGGCTGAGATGGCCGCCGTCGGGGCGCGCAGTTTTCTGATTGGCGAAAGCCTGATGCGCCAAGACGATGTTGCTTTTGCAACAAAAGCACTCCTTGAAAATCCGGTAAAAGCAGCATGACCGATACGCTCTCACATTTCGATGATCAAGGCATGGCACATATGGTTGACGTCGGTGACAAAGCAATCACCGCACGCATTGCCACCGCCAAAGGTCGGATAATAATGACACCAGAAACCCTTGCAATGATAGCAAAGGGCACCGCCAAAAAAGGCGATGTTTTAGGTATCGCACGTATTGCGGGCATCATGGCCGCCAAGAAAACTTCTGACCTGATCCCGTTATGCCACCCCTTGCCGATCACCAAGGTTTCAATTGATTTATTAGTAAATCAAGCGCAAAATTGCGTTGATATAGAAGCCACAATTAAAACCACCGGCCAGACCGGCATTGAAATGGAGGCCTTGACGGCGGTTTCTATCACCGCCCTTACAGTTTACGATATGGTCAAAGCAGTGGATAAGGCGATGCACATCACTGACATTCGTGTGGTGTTAAAAGACGGTGGAAAATCCGGACTTTACGAGGGTAAATAATGATTTCTGTTGAAGAAGCCCTAGCATATGTTCTTGATCTGTTTGAACCGTTAAACATCGAAGATGTGCCGATAGCAAATGCAATGGGCCGTGTTCTGGCCCGAGATATAGCCGCCAGTCACAATCAGCCACCCTTTGCGTCTTCTGCTATGGATGGTTACGCAGTCCAAAACCACGACATAGCCACCAAAGCAACACTGACAGTCATCGGCGAAAGCGCGGCTGGCTTGCGGTTTAACGGTTCTGTCGGCACAGGTCAGGCCGTACGCATTTTCACAGGTGCCCCTGTACCAGACGGGGCCGACCGTATCTTGATACAAGAAGATTGTACCCGCAAAGATGACATCATTACTGTATCCGATAACATCGATACCAAGCCATATATCCGCCCTGCTGGCGGTGATTTTTCCATCGGTGACACGGTTTCAGCACCTTTAAAGCTTGGCACCAATGAAATCTCTTTACTCGCAGCGATGAACATCGGCACCGTACCTGTACGACGCAAACCCATCATCGCTCTGGTTCCCACAGGTGACGAACTGGTATATCCTGGCACAGCCTTAGGATTAGACCAGATATGCAGCTCTAACAACCTAGGCCTGAAAGCCATGATTGAAGCCGCTGGCGGTGAAGCTCGGTTATTACCCATAGCACGTGATAATGAGGCCGCATTGCGCACAGTACTTGAACTTTGCGAAGGGGCAGATGCAATTGTGACAATGGGTGGAGCTTCTGTCGGCGACCACGACCTGATTGGTAAAATGGCGCAAGGTACAGATATGGATACCAGCTTTTACAAAGTTGCAATGCGCCCGGGTAAACCATTGATGGCGGGGCGTTACAACGGCATCCCTTTAATTGGCCTTCCAGGAAACCCAGTAAGCTCAATTGTTTGTGGCCATATTTTCATGCGCCCAGCATTGAATGCAATGCTGGGCTTTAACAAGCAAGCCCTGCCCCGAGAAATCGCAACATTAACACAAGATATTAACATTAACGGCCCAAGAGCACATTATATGCGCGCCATAGAAAACCAAACGGAAGCTGGCCTGACCTGCAGCTTATTTGACCGCCAAGACAGTTCTTTACTGTCAATATTGGCACAAGCAAATCTATTAATGGTGCGCCCACCAAATGATCCGGCTAAAAAAGCTGGCGACAAAGTGGATGTAATACGTATTTAATCACGTTTAATCATTGTTAGCTTATAGCTTTATAACGGACATATCATGAACGATTACTACCTATAGTATAGTAGTTGACACAAAACAAGAACACCTATAGAACGAAATGGAACATTAGGCATACAAACAAGCGACAGGAGCATAACATGCTGACCCGCAAACAGATGGACTTGCTGGAATTCATTCACAGCCGAATGAATAAAGATGGGGTGCCCCCTTCCTTTGATGAAATGAAAGAGGCTCTCAATCTGCGTTCCAAATCAGGTATTCACCGCTTAATCACGGCATTAGAAGAACGCGGATTTATCCGTCGCCTGCCGCACCGGGCCCGCGCACTTGAAATCATTCGTCTGCCTGACAATCTTGATAATGGTGGTTTTAAACCCCGCGTAATCGAAGGCTCTGCTCCTGCACCACGCAGCGCAATCCCCATATCATTCAGCCATGCACTGGAACTGCCCGTAATGGGCCGTATTGCTGCCGGCACCCCGATTGAAGCGATTCAAACCGCCTCGCATAATGTCTCGGTTCCCGGTGAAATGCTGGCACAGGGCGGCAAGCATTATGCTTTGGAAGTCAAGGGGGACAGTATGATCGAGGCGGGTATTAACGATGGTGACATCGTTGTGATCCGCGAACAAGCTGATGCCAATAATGGCGATATCATTGTTGCCTTGGTTGAAGATCAAGAAGCAACATTGAAACGCTTGCGAAAACGTGGTTCCGCGATTGCGTTAGAAGCTGCAAACCCCGCTTATGAAACAAGGGTTTACCGTGATGATCAGGTCAAGGTTCAAGGCCGTTTAGTCGGCTTAATCCGCACTTATTAAGGTTTTTTACGTAGCCACCAAGCATTCCATATCCGCGCGCCAGTAACTTGGCGGGCGGTTTTTATTTCTGGGAAATCATTTTTAAATGTGATCGAAATAGCTCCATTATTACGTAGATAAGATTGTGAAATATGAATACAATCCCCTGCCACTGCCAGCTTCCAGTTCGGCAACACTAGAATATCAGTATCATGACAATATGCTTCCACTTCTGACGCTAGGGTTTTTCTTGACCAAAGATAGCCCAGCTTTGCCATGCCCAGATCCACTGTCATAGCATCGGAAAACCCCTTGTGCCTTGCAGCAGCAATAACCTGTTCAACTTTGTCGCCATCGTTTTCCAGCCAAACCCGTGCGGCAAAGCCAGTGCCCCGTTCGCGATTTAAAGCGCGTTTCTGGTGTTGAAGAACTCCAATAAGGCGCCCCGTATCTGAGATCAAAACATCGGGTCTGGGCGTGCTTGCCCAAAGCCAGATCCCTATCAGACATATAACAGGTCCGATTAAGCGCGCAACACCACGCCACAAGATAAAAACTACCGCACCAAAGCCCAATATTGGCAACACATGATTTGCACCTTTAGGAACAGGCCTGACGGCCCCATCTAAACCCGCAACGAAGTGGGCCACTGCCAGTATCCAGTCAACACCTTTGCCCATTACCCAAAACGGCAAAGCCTCTAGCCCAAAAACTGCTAACAAACCGGCCAAAACCGCCGCGGGCATCACGAGAAACCCCATAACAGGTACAGACCCCAAATTAGCAATCAAGCCGTACTGTGCAAACTGGTTGAAATGAAACGCAGCAAAAGGCGCTGTTGCGGCCCCTGCAATCAAAGATGATATGAAAAGCGCTAAAAAAGGCTGTGCAAAACGCACTTTACCGAATTGTAAGGCTTGCCAGTACCGTTGATGTTTTAAGAACTCAAAGCTGGCAACAAGGGCAGTTGTCGCGGCAAATGACATTTGAAAGCCCGCTTGCATCAGGCTTTCAGGGCGGAAGGTAAGTAAAACCGTGGCCGCCAAAGCCACAGCACGTAAAGTAATAGCAGGCCGGTCTAATAACACCCCGACCAACATCACACTGACCATGATATAAGCCCGTTCCGTGGCCACCGCTGCCCCTGATATTTGCAAATAAAAAAAACCTGCGATCATCGCCAGAACCGCACCCAGTTTTTTGATGGGCCATCGCAATGCAATATACGGTATTAAAGCCAAACCGTAACGCACCAATGCAAAGACAAACCCTACCAAAAGCCCCATATGTAAACCAGAGATAGCCAAAAGATGTGCAAGGTTAGACGCTCGCAGCTCATCCAACATTGCAGGATCAATCGCAGAGCGATCACCAGTAATAATTGCGGCGGCAAACGCCCCTGTCTGGCCATCAATTTGGGTACGCACATGATCCGCAATCCGCATCCTCAAATCAAACAGGTATAGCCTGTAACTTTTAAGTTTGGGCTTTACCACTCGTTCCACTGGTTTACGCGAATAACCCACAGCCCCTAAACCTTTGAACCAGGCATATTGTTGAAAATCAAAGCCCTCTGGCTCTACCGGCCCTGAAGGCGGCGTAAGGCTACCGATCGTGCGCACCCGCGCACCCGGCTTTAAATACCTCAAACCCACATCCGAATGCAAAGACACCCGCACATAACTGGGCGTGCGGGGCTTAGAAATTTTTCCCAGATCAAGTGATCTCAATGTTATACGTGGACGGTTGGCACTTGAACGGTCTATCGCAATGATAGTCCCTTCAATTGGGCCATAGTAACGCCACCCCAAAACCGGTTCAGCAACGGTATGACTGCGCAAAACTGCCAGTAAAAAACCCGCTAAGATAAATGCAAGTACCCTGATAATCATCGCACTGGTCGCATGACGATCGAAATAAGCCACACTAAACAATATGACATTCACCCCGATCAAGATTTGCACTAACCCCGCCAGTGGCTCAAACCGAATGGCAAAATAAAATCCGATGCCTAAAGACAAACAAACTGGCAACCATAAAAACAGCCTGCCGCGTTGCGCCTCTAGCGCGATTGATGGATTTACCCATTGCACGTCTCTTGCTCTTCCTTGATCATTTGCCTAAACGTGGGCTAACTTTATCTTCATCATGGTTTCCAAGAGGTTAACACATGGGCATAGTCACCCGTTTCGCACCATCTCCCACTGGTTATTTACACATTGGCGGCGCGCGCACAGCGCTTTTTAACTGGCTTTATGCCCGGGCCAATGGCGGTAAGTTTTTACTGCGTATAGAAGATACTGATCGCGAACGCTCAACCGATGCTGCAACACAGGCCATATTTGAAGGCATGAAATGGCTTGGATTAGATTGGGACGAAGAAGTTTACAGCCAATTTTCCCGTAAAGATCGCCATGCACAAGTTGCCCACAAGATGCTTGAAAGCGGGCACGCATATAAATGCTATGCCAGTAAAGACGACATAGATGCCTTTCGCAACAGTGACGCAGGTAAGTACGGCAGTTTTCAAAGCCCATGGCGCGATGCAGATCCTAAAACCGCCCCCAAAGGGCCCCCTTATGTGATCCGCCTTAAAGCGCCGCGTGTTGGTGAAATGACAGTAACCGACGCTGTACAAGGCACCGTTAACTGGAAGAACGCCAGCTTTGACGATATGATCCTGCTACGCTCTGATGGTGTGCCCACTTACATGCTGGCCGTAGTGGTTGATGACCACGATATGGCTGTGACCCACATTATCCGCGGTGATGATCACCTGATCAACGCGGGCCGCCAAACTCTTATTTATAATGCGATGGGCTGGGACGTGCCTGTTTTCGCCCATATCCCATTAATTTTTGGTGATGACGGCAAGAAACTATCAAAACGCCACGGAGCCACGGGTGCCGAAGAATATCGCGCAATGGGCTATTTACCTGAAGCCATGCGCAATTATCTGGCACGCCTGGGTTGGAGCCACGGAGATGATGAACTGTTTACCACGCAACAGGCCATTGAGTGGTTTGATTTGGCTGGTATCAACAAAGCTCCGTCACGTTTTGATTTCAAGAAGCTGGACAATGTCAGCAAGCATCACATCGAAACTGCCCCTGATGATATTCTGCTTACTGGTATGCAAGATTACATCGCATCACAAGACCGCGAGCCTTTAACCGATAAAGAGCTTTCTAAATTAAAACCTGTTTTACCAATTTTGCGTGAACGGTCAAAGAAACTGCCTGATTTACTAGATAAAGCCCGTTTTATCCTACAGCCGCGACCATTCGCGCCCGATGAAAATGACGTAAAGCACTTGAATTCGGTATTCAATGGTATACTGAAGCGATTGACCGCACAGCTGGCACAGGTTACAATTTGGTCTAAAGAAGAGTTAGAGATCTTATTTCGTAGTTTTGCTGAATCTGAAGGTCTTGGACTAGGTAAAGTCGCACAACCGATGAAGGTTGTTTTATCTGGTACAACCAAATCGCCGTCGACATTTGACATGATGGTGGCAATCGGAAGAGATGAGACGCTGGCGCGTATAGAAGATGCGATAGCAACGATGTAATACCAGAATAATCTGGAATACTCTTCGATCGGCTAAACAGCCAATTCGGGCACAATTTCTGCGCCTAAAAAGCTAAATGGGGGCAGCCCCGAATGAAATGAGGATGATATGACAGACAAACAACGCACAGCCACACTAAAACTGGACGGTCAGGAATTAGACCTGCCAATTTATTCGCCAAGTGCGGGACCTGATGTTCTGGATATCACAAAGCTTTATGCCCAAGGAAAAGTCTTCACTTATGATCCCGGCTTTACCTCTACTGCCTCCTGCGACTCAACCATTACCTTTATCGATGGTGGATTAGGTAAATTACAATATCGCGGCTATTCAATCGAAGAGCTGGCTGAAAAATCACATTATCTAGAGGTTTGCTACTTGTTGCTTTACGGTGACCTGCCAAGTAAAGACCAACTGGACGAATTTGAAGCGCGCATCACCAAACACACGATGCTACACGACCAGATGCAGCACCTGTTCCGTGGCTTCCGCCGTGATGCACACCCGATGGCGATTGTGTGTGGTGTGGTTGGAGCTTTATCCGCATTTTACCACGACAGCACAGACATCACGGATGTTAACCAACGTGAAATCGCCTCTATTCGCATGATTGCTAAAATTCCAACGATTGCGGCTTATGCTTATAAATACTCCATCGGCCAGCCGTTTGTTTATCCTGATAACAATCTGGATTACGCATCAAACTTCCTACGCATGTGCTTTGCCGTGCCCAGTGAAGAATATGTGGTGAACCCAATTCTGGCAAAAGCCATGGATCGTATCTTTACCTTACATGCAGACCATGAACAAAACGCATCAACCTCGACCGTGCGCCTTGCAGGCTCATCTGGGGCCAACCCATTCGCTTGTATTGCTGCGGGCATTGCCTGTCTTTGGGGCCCTGCACATGGTGGAGCTAATGAAGCGGCCTTGCAAATGTTACATGAAATTGGCACCGTTGACCGCATCCCTGAATTTGTTGCCCGCGCTAAAGACAAAAGTGATCCTTTCCGTCTGATGGGCTTTGGCCACCGGGTCTATAAAAACTTTGACCCACGTGCAAAAGTGATGAAAGAAAGCGCTGATGAGGTCCTGGAGTTGTTAGGTGTTGGTGACAACGAAACTTTGAAAGTTGCCAAAGAACTGGAACGGATCGCATTAGAAGATGAGTATTTCATCGAGAAAAAACTATACCCGAATGTAGATTTCTATTCCGGTATTATCCTGTCCGCCATGGGCTTTCCAAGTTCTATGTTCACACCGATCTTTGCGCTGTCGCGTACTGTTGGTTGGATTTCGCAATGGAAAGAAATGATCACTGATCCTAAACTGAAAATCGGCCGTCCACGCCAACTTTATGTGGGCGCGGTTGACCGTGAATATGTAGGTGTTGAGGATCGCCTGGAAACAGAAAAGTACTTGAAATTCAATGGTGGCTCATAAGCTACTTGAATAGATTAAAATAAAAAGGCCGCTGATTTAGCGGCCTTTTTATTTATTGATTCAGTAAATCTTTAAGACGCTGTTCTTCTGCTTCATTTAAAGCGACCATAGGTTCAGAGCGCGGCCGGGTGATAAACTTGATAGATAAGAACAGCCCCAGTAAAAATAGTACCGGGCCAGCTAACCATGGGATTAAATTCTTCACACTAAACTTGGGCTTTAACAACACATACTCACCGAATTTATCAACAATATATGCGACAACCTGATCGTTTGTGTCCCCATCAACCAACCGTTCACGAACCAATACGCGCAAATCCTTAGCAATGCCTGCGTTAGAACTGTCGATATTTTCATTGCGACAAACCAAACAACGCAGGCCTTTGGAAATTACTCTGGCACGGGCTTCCATCACCGGATCGGTTAAAATCTCATCTGGTTCCACAGCCCATATCGGGGTAGCCAAGAATATCAAAATTAGGAATGCCCGTATCATCATCCTACTCTGCCGGTACTGCATCAGGCGTTTTGCGCGCGGTTGCCGCAACCCGGTAACGGCGATCTGTTAAACTTAATATACCTCCCAATGCCATTACAAGTGACCCGATCCACAACCAATTAGCAAAAGGCTTAATATAAGTGCGCACTGCCCATCCCCCATCTTGTTCATCGCCAATGGCAAGATAAAGGTCCCGGCTTAAGCTTTGATCAATCGCGGCCTCGGTTGTTGGCATATTCTGCACAGGGTAAAAACGCTTTTCTGGGCGCAGCTCGGCAACAATTACTCCGGCTTTATAAGCAGTAAAATTAGCTATATCCGTTGTATAGTTTTTACCGTTCTCTTGTGTCATACTGTTGAACTGAAATTCATACGTTCCGACTGTAAAACGATCCCCAATACGGGCGACACGAATGTCTTCAATTTCCCACGCTGTTATACTGGAAATCCCGAATATTGTCAGTCCAAATCCTGCATGCGCTACAGATTTGCCCCAATCGGAACGCGGTAAATTACGCAGGCGGCGCAGGGTTTCAGTAAAACTAGTCTTACCCAGTTTTGCACGGCTGGCAAGTTCAGCCACCGCCCCTAATACCAGCCATGCGGCTAATGTAATACCGACAGGTGCCAGCATACGCCCGCCTGTCTGCATTGCCCAAACTAAAGCACCCAATGCTACGGACAAGGCCAGAACACCCCAAAGCGGTTGCATCGCCCGCCCAAATTTTGCACGTTTCCATGGCAAAATAGCCCCTATGGGCAAAACCATCGCAATAACCACCATGAATGGCGTGAAGGCCAAATCAAAGAACGGTGCGCCAATGGAAAGTTTACGCCCGGTTGTGATTTCAGCAACCAGTGGCCAGATTGTACCGCAAAACACCACCGCAGTGGCCACAACAAGTAAGAGATTATTCAGCACCAGACCAGACTCTCGGCTGATAACACTAAAAGCTGAGGTCGCGCGCAATTCGCGTGCGCGCAGAGCATAAAGTGTCAACGCGCCACCGATTGCAGCACATAAAATCGCAAGGATAAAGACACCGCGTTCGGGATCATTAGCAAAGGCATGAACCGATGTTATCACCCCTGAACGCACAATAAATGTACCGATCAGTGAAAACGAAAATGCTAAAATGGCCAGTAAAACGGTCCAGCTTTTAAGCGTGTCCCGCTTTTCCACTACAATAGAGGAATGCAATAAAGCCGCAGCAATCAACCATGGCATGAAACTGGCATTTTCAACAGGATCCCAAAACCACCAGCCGCCCCAACCCAGTTCGTAATATGCCCACCATGATCCCAGTGCGATACCAATGGTTAAGTTAATCCATGCTAATAAAGTCCATGGTCGCACCCACCTGGCCCAAGCGGCATCAACCCGGCCCTCAATCAGTGCCGCAATCGCAAAACTAAAACTCATAGATAGGCCAACATAGCCCATATAAAGAAACGGCGGATGAAATGCGAGCCCTGGGTCTTGCAACAACGGGTTCAGATCATTACCGTCGAGTGGCGCAAATTCCAATCGCTCAAACGGGTTTGACGTGAAGATTAAAAATGCCAGAAAGGCCACTGCAATCATCGCCTGTACTGATAAAACCCTTGCCTTCAATCGATCCGGAAGGTTTTGACCAAACCATGCAACAAGCGCACCATAAGTGGTCAGGATCAGTATCCACAGTAACATAGAGCCTTCGTGATTACCCCATACACCAGACACTTTATAAAGCATCGGCTTTAGAGAATGCGAGTTAGCCGCGACCAGACGTACTGAAAAATCAGAGGTGACAAATGCAACTGTCAGCATTGCAAAAGCAAACCCAACCAGTAGAAACTGGGTAATCGCCATAGGCACACCGGCCGCCATCCAAGAGGCGTGATTGCGCGTAGCTCCGAGCATAGGCACCACGGCCTGAAGCATGGCTACAAAGAAAGCAAGCAAAGTTGCGAAATGTCCGAGTTCAGTTGTCATTATACCAGTATAGACGGCTAAATCACGGCGACAAATCATATTTTCGCTATTGGACAGACTGCCGCGCTTACCTAATGTTAAAAATATCATCAACTGAATGTAATAATCACAAAACCATACTAAACTAGAAAACTAGTTTAGTAATTTTGTTTTCATAACTTATTGATGTTAAATAGTTATTTATTATACCTTGAGTGTTCCCATGCATCAATCGCAGCATTATCCTGTTGTTTTACCAGAATAGATGACAGATCATTATCTGCATATTTATGCTTACCTAGTCGCTTATAATGCAGCTCTCGTGCGCCGAAATAGAAAGATACAATTGCGCCTAGCAACCACCACAATGGGTCAGGCACAGTATCTAGGCTTTGCATGCGTATGGAAAAACCAATGGGATCCTGCATAGCATATATAAACAAAGCCACAGTACCCAAAGCCAGAGTTGGCCGTGGCAAACGGTTTAATCCATTTACAAGTGAGTCAAATCTCCCATTTAAGGGCATCTTAAACTCAGCCGCTAATTGCTCTAACGATGCTTGTCTGTGCTGGTACAGGTACCTTTCAGATTTCGTGCGATTGGGTACAAATACCTCTGCCACACGTTCAACTGCATGACCAATATTATCAACAGAACGACCCAGCCCCAAGATCTTTCCAATCAACCCCATTTTGCTGTCCTTTCATGATGTTGTTTAAGTGTCAGATGAAACTGTGTAGAAATAAAACCCTCTGCGCGTATAATCCAGCCGCCCTTACCGCCATCGCGCCTACGGGCATATTTACGCAATCGTGGCCGTTGGTCAGCCAACCGATAGTAATAATTCCGCCGTTCTATGCCATATGCGTTTATCAGGTGATCACGGGCATTAGCCCAAATTTTGCGAATGGCTTTCAATGAGTGTTCACCCAGCACACCATCCACATTAATATCTTCCCCAAATTTGACCATTAACCGTTGTAGAATCCTAATAGCCATCGCGCCTGAATTAACCTGCATATCAAACACACTGGCTTGCAAAGGCGTTGGAAGTTGGTTAATTCTTGGCTTGTAAAAGTAGTGTTCTTTAAATATATCAACAGCTTGCGATATAGTTACAGCCCTGACATCCGCGTCAGACACCTTACCATCACCGGTTAAATCCAAGCCTAAACGGCGCATTGTATGAATGGTCACGCCAAATTTAGTGGCTCCCCCAGGGTCATCGGGATCATCCACATACCCGCCTTCACGGCGCACAATTTCAATCGCAATTTCATTAATATTTTGCATCAGACACCCTAATTATTGTGGGTGCAGCCTTTGGCAGAAATTATAATAATTGATTTATTCAGCGAACGGTTGGTAAACACCTTGCTCTTTTAAAGCGTCGGCCACTTCTTTGGGCATATAATTTTCGTCATGCTTTGCAAGAATTTCACGCGCTTCAAACCTGCCATCGACCATCTTTCCCGTACCGATCATGCCTGTGCCTTCGCTAAACAAATCCGGCAGAATACCTATGAATATCACCGGTACAGAAGCCCCGCCATCGGTCACAACAAAACGTACTGAACTGCCATCTTTGACCATACTACCCTCCACCACCAGGCCTCCTAGACGAAAAGTCTCATTCGAGGGCGGTGCCTGCTCAATAACTTGTGTCGGACTGCGGAAAAATTCGATACCGTCTTTAAAACCATACCCGATCAAAGTGGATGCAACTGCCATAAACACAAAACCAATAACAATCAGTTGAATACGGCGTTTTTTCTTTAATCCAATAGCCATTATGGAAATACAGGGGCCATGTTAAGCCCCATACTTTCTGTTAAACCCAACATCAGGTTAGCATTTTGCAACGCTTGCCCTGAAGAGCCTTTGGTTAAATTATCAAGCGCGGCAATCACAACTGCGCGTCCCTCAATCCGGTCTGCAGATACACCAATGTGGCAAAAATTCGACCCCCGAACATGCCGTGTGCTAGGGGCTTGCCCAAAAGGTAACATTTCAATAAAAACCTCATCCTTATAAGCTTTTACAAGCGTTTCGTAAATCACTTGTGCATCCCCCTTCACATAGGCATTCGCAATAATTCCACGATTGGCAGGTATTAGGGTCGGTGTGAACTGCACTTTCACAGGCCGCCCCGCGATAGCACTGAACTCTTGATCAAACTCTGCCAAATGTCGGTGCGTCCCGCCGATTGCATAAGGGTGCGCCCCTTCAGACAATTCCGCATGCAGCAGGTTTTCTTTCAAAGCACGCCCTGCCCCACTGACGCCAGTTTTCAGATCAATGATGATCTCATCCAGATCAATGACACCGGCTTTGATCAACGGCGTTAACGCATACTGTCCAGTGGCCGCATTACAACCGGTACCAGCGACTAAGCGCGCATCTTTAATCTTGTCACGGTAGAATTCTGTCAGCCCGTAAACCGCTTCAGCCTGACACGCTAATGCATCATGTTTGCCGCCATACCATTTAGCGTATTCGCCTGGATCACGCAGCCTGAAATCTGCAGACAAGTCCACAATTTTCAACGTTTTGGGTAATGCAGCAATAACCTTTTGGCTGGTGGCATGAGGTAAAGCACAAAAACACAAATCAACATCTGAAAAATCCACCGCATCAATTTTAACCAATTTGGGTAAGTCAAGGTGCCGCAAATGCGGAAATACTGCGGCCATTTCCAGCCCCGCCTTACGTTCAGCTGTCATTGCCACAATGCGCATCATCGGATGGGTTGCGATCAGGCGCACCAACTCGGCACCCGTATAGCCAGAGGCCCCTAATATTGCGATGTTTTTCGGCTGTGACATGATCCGTCTCCGTAGTAGCTAATTTTGATTTATGTGATTTTTATGTGATTTACAATCAGGCTGCTTCAAAATGCAGCGGTTTGGATAAAAATCGTGTGGCCGCATCACTTACAGCTTGCGGATCACCAGTTGTCAACAAACAACCCGATCGACTTTCTCCAACCATATGGGAATGACGTCGCAAATAATCTTCTAAAGATGCTGCCACCAGATTAGCCTGACTAAAGACTTTTACATTTGTCCCCAAAGCAGCTTGAAATATATGTTCCAATATCGGGTAATGGGTACATCCCAGTACCGCATACTGCGGATCTGGCATGCGGCGCAACAATGCCCCGACATGGCTGCGCACCATCGCTTCAGCTAATTCCAGATCATTATCTTCCAACGCATCGACAAGGCCCGCACAGGGTTGCGCTTCCACATCCACCCCGATGGCCCGAAATGCTAATTCACGTTGAAACGCACGGCTGGCCACAGTTGCAGGCGTCGCAAATAGGGCAATTTGTTTCACATCCACTTCACGCGGGGGCGAAGTATCGCCCCAATCGCGTTCTGTCACTGCCTCGATCAACGGCACGAAAACCCCTAAAACCCGTTTATCTGCAGGCACCCAGTTCTCTTGCATCCGTCGGCACGCCACAGCTGTCGCGGTGTTGCAAGCCAGTATCACCAGATCACAACCTTCATCCCACAAGCGTTCCACACCCTGACAAGTCAAATGATAAATATCATCCGCATCGCGCACCCCGTAAGGCGCGTTTGCATTATCGCCAAGGTAGGATAAAGCTAAATCGGGCATATGTTTTTGAATGGCCCGGTATACCGTCAAGCCCCCTAAACCACTGTCAAATACGCCTACAGGCATTGGGATGTTATCCTTTACGATTTCGTCTTAATTATAAGGCACATCCTTCTTTAAAGACATGAGGCAATACGACATAAGCCAAACAAAAAGGGCCAGCGAAACGCCAGCCCTTTTGGAAATATAGAAATAAAGCTTAACGTTTAGAGAACTGGAAGCTCTTACGGGCTTTGGCTTTACCGTATTTCTTACGTTCAACAACACGGCTGTCACGTGTCAAAAAGCCTGCGGCTTTTAACGCGCCACGTAAGGATGGTTCATAAAGCTGTAATGCTTTTGAAATACCATGCTTTACAGCCCCTGCCTGACCTGACAGGCCGCCACCTTTAACAGTCGCCATCACATCAAACTCACCTTCAACACCAGCAATGGTGAAAGGTTGTGCCAGAACCATTTGCAACACAGGTCGTGCGAAATATTTATTCATCTCACGGCCGTTTACAGTCACTTTACCTGATCCGGGTTTGATCCAAACACGGGCAACCGCATCTTTACGTTTACCAGTTGCATAAGCACGGCCCAGTTCATCACGTTTCGGTTCGCGAGTGATCGCAGCTGAAACAACTTCAGCCGCAGATAGGTCAGCAACAGGCAATTCGCCCACAGCTTCTTTTAAGTCATCCAAAGATTTGATCTCGTCGCTCATGATTGGCTCCGCGTGTTTTTAGGGTTCATGGCTTTAACGTCCAGAACTTCTGGGTTTTGGGCTTCATGCGGGTGCTCTGTACCTGCATAGATACGCAGATTGCGCATTTGCTCACGTGACAATGGGCCGCCTGGCAACATGCGTTGCACAGCTTTTTCCAAAAGACGCTCTGGGAATTTACCTTCCAGAATTTGGCCAGCTGTACGCTGTTTAATGCCGCCCGGATGGCCCGTGTGCCAGTAGTGGATTTTATCTGTGCGTTTTTTGCCTGTCATCTGGACTTTGTCCGCATTGATAACAATCACATTGTCGCCCATATCCATAGACGGTGTGAAAGTTGGCTTGTGCTTGCCGCGCAAGCGCATTGCGATAATAGATGCCAAACGACCTAACACGATACCTTCGGCATCAATGATAAGCCATTTTTTATCAATATCAGCAGGTGTTGCTGAAAATGTTTTCATGGGTTTCATACCTTCGTAAAATAGTGCATTCGCTGCACTGAAACTGATAAAGGCGTTCTAAGCGTTTGTGAGAGCAAGTCAACACACTGATATCCGATTTAATTGAGTAATATCAATGCGTTGCAAATTAGGTATTATAATACCCCATAGATTCACACCCTTGGTGGAATAGAATATGTCAAACTGGCTCGCGCCACGGGGGCCTCTTGCCCTTCGGAATATAACAATACATCGCCAACAGATAGCGTACGACCTAATTTCAGCACCCGCGCTTTGGCAATCATATTGCTTGCCGCGGGTTTGCGCATGAAATCAATCGAACAGTTCGTGGTCACGGTCAATGCTTCTGGCCCGATAAATGCAAGTGTTGCGATATAATAAGACACGTCAGCAAGTGTAAACATCGACGGGCCTGATACTGTACCACCAGGGCGAAGATGGCGATTTTGTATATTCATACGCACAACCACCTCATCTACAGTTAGCGAAAGCACTTCAAAATCTGTATCAATTTGCGGAAACACTTTTTTCAAAAACGCGGTCACTTCCGCGATTGTCATCTTTAGTTCCATATGCCACCTTTAAGTTATCCCTGCCTAACAAGGTTTATCCGATGACCCAAGATATTTTACTGCGTAAAGACATTAATGACGTGGCAATTTTAACAATGAACACGCCAAAGTCGCTAAATGCTTTGTCTGACGCTATGTTAACAACCTTGCATCAGGCTTTTGACAACATTGCAGATACCCCCCAAATTCGTGCTGTCATCCTGAAAGGCGAAGGCAAAGCTTTTTGTGCAGGTCATAACCTGAAAGAAATGACCGCAGCACGGACTGCAAAGGATAGCGGCCAAGCCTACTTTGAAGATCTGTTTTCGCGCTGCGGCGCGTTAATGCAACGTATCTTGACCCTGCCCCAACCAGTGATCGCCCAAGTTCACGGCATCGCCACTGCGGCAGGCTGCCAATTGGTGGCCACATGCGATATGGCCGTCGCGGCTGACACCACACGGTTTGGTGTAAACGGTGTCAATATCGGCTTGTTCTGTTCAACCCCGATGGTCGCATTATCACGTAATATTCCACGCAAACATGCGTTTGAAATGTTGACGACCGGACGGTTTATATCTGCTGACCAAGCCGCTGATTATGGCTTGATTAACATGTCAGTGCCCGAAACTATTCTTGATGCCGAGACCCTCGGTCTAGCCCAGACAGTTGCAGGTAAACTTGGGAAGGCTGTGAAGATTGGAAAGCAGGCTTTTTACGAGCAACTTCAATTACCTATAACCGAAGCTTACACTTATACAGGCAGTGTGATGGCCACAAATATGATGTATGACGAAACCGCAGAGGGCGTTGCTGCATTTTTAGAAAAACGTGAACCAAACTGGCGAAACCCCTAAAGGCTAACCTAATGACGCAAACCTTATTTTGCAAAGGCTGTATCAAACGGCGTCTGGCTGATAATATTCACCTAATGCGATAGGCATACAGAACGGGTATTAGAGGCAAACAGGCACATATTTGGTCAGTAAAATACACTTTCTAGGCATATAAAATTTTCCATAGTTGATGCGGTGGCAGCTCATCTAGTGATGTCTGTCTTGGCCTAATTCAGATAAAATACCCCGCAATCACACTAAAGATTGTTATCGGATACAGTACTTTAAACCTGTTTCGCCGCGAAGCCGATCTGGTATTGCGCTTTGCCCAAACCCACCTGATGAACTGGACGGTCGCACCCTTATTTCATGCCAAATTGCCCCTTATGCGACACAGAGAGTATATTAACTTCCGTAACCCCACTGCCCCCTGCAGGCGGGCAGTGGATAGGTTACCAACTTGGTGGCAACACACTTGAATGGGTGCGGAAAAGCCAATTCTCATCCTTAAAGATATATGACCAAATCCTAAGCCTGAATGTGCAAAAAGAAACTTGTAAAGCAAGTATGGGCTTGGCCATGTTACCGTGCTTCATGGCCAAGCCAGATTTGATCTGTGGTTACTGAATCACGCAGCAATGCCCGCGTGCCGATTTTGTCAAGTTTTATGGTTGAACGGATAGAACACAAACGTGCATTATTAACTGGTACGTAACCTTAACGATATGAAATAGCCGCGCGCGCTTGTTCTTCCAGCCAAACCGCCATCTTGCGATAGGGAACTGGCCCATAACTGATCCTTGCGACACCGCAATCTGCCAATGCCTGCGCATCAGGCACATGAGGCAAAGCAATGATATTCACCGGTAACGCACATTCAGCGCACAAACGTTTTATCAATCTGGCATCAGCCAAGCCAGGTGCAAAAAATCCATCAGCACCCGCTTTGGCAAAAGCTTCAGCGCGCGCTAGTGCATCATCTAGCATTGCATCCGTATGCGTATCAGGCTTTGTCTTCAAAAATATATCTGTGCGTGTATTGATAAACACATCCGAAACAAGTTGATCGGCCGCTTCACGCGCTGCCGTTATACGGGCGGCTTGCACTGCAATAGCATGCAGACCCTCACCACCAACAATCTGATCCTCAAGATTAAAGCCTACAGCACCAGCCAGTACAATCTCGCGAACAGTATTTGCAACCGTTTTTAGTTCTACACCATAGCCGCCTTCAATGTCTGAACTTACGGGCAAATCCACTGTATCGACAATTCGGCGCAGGTTCTCGGTAACAAGTGACAGCGGAATATTCTCACCATCCGCATAACCAAAAGCCGCCGCGACAGGCCAACTGCCCGTGGCAATAGCTTTGGCATCAGCATTTGCCACAATCGCAGCCGTACCCGGATCCCAAACGTTAAACAATATAACCGGGTCAGATGTTACATGCAGGGCCTTAAATGCTTTCGTGCGCTCATTTTGTTGCATACTTTTTATTCCTCTTATATTTTATCCAAATCGTGTGGGGCGGAAATCTGATAGTAAATCGGATACTTGCCCTTCAATAATATCTAGTGCCATTAGCTTACCGATCAATGGCGCCAAAGTAATACCACTATGCATTACAGCCAAGTAAAGCCCGTTCACAAACCCCACCGCAGGCATACCGCCCATGGGCACAGGCCGTTTACCGACCATAACACGATCAATAACTAAGTTTTTCACATCCGGCAAACGTGATTTCAAACGTTCCAACATCTTATGAGAAAAATCAACAGGGCTTTCAGATGTAACCTGATCCAAACCGCCACCGCTGAAAATCTCGCCCATAATGATACGCCCCGACATATCTTGGCGAAAGTGAATATCTGGCGACATGATAATATGATCAACAACCGGGGCCACAGGCAAACAATGTACAATCACCCCGATCTTGTTATCCATGGGCAAATCCACCCCGAAACCCGCAAGCATTTCTTGCGACCATGCCCCTGTTGCCATAACAACCTTATCACCAAATACCGGCCCTAAATTGCTGTTTATGCCCACAATATTTCCCTCGTCGCGTATTGGCCCAGACACGTTACAACCCACTACGATATCAGCGCCGTTTCTTGCGGCCCCATTCAGTAGTAAACGCACCATTTCAATGCCATCTGCAGCGCCTTCGATACTTCCTAAAATACAGTGCGCAGGCGGGTTTGCTACATTTGGCTCTAATGCAGAGAATTTGGCTTCATCAATTATCTTTGCCTCATAACCATAGCTCTGCATTACATGAGCTTGGTGCAACAGCTCTTGCCCCTGATCTTCCCACCACAGGCTACCATCCCACTTCACCGCTCCGGTCATATCCAGGCTTTCACACAATCGCAGATATTCATAAATCGCCTCACGGCGCAGTTTATAATAATTTGCAGTCTCAGCTGCATTGGCATTAATCCAGCCAAAGGATTTACCGCTGGCACCGTGTGCAGGCATTGCTTTTTCCAGCACAGTCACCCGCGCCCCAACTTCGGTCAGGTAATATGCAATCGAGGCCCCTATAATGCCCCCCCCAACAACAATCACGTGATCCGTCATTTCCACCTCCAATTATTATCGCAACCGCTGCACCTTCGGATAAGTTGCAGAAAACACTGCTCGAAGCATCAATATAAACATCGCAACAGCGCCAATCTGATGCGCGATCGCAATGTGCCATGGCGCCGCATAAAGAACAGTAGCAATACCCAGAACACCTTGCCCCAAAACAGCCACCATCATCACACTAAAGGCACGTTTAATACCTTTCAATGCAGATGCTCGACTTTTAATCCAGACAAACAGCGCAAAGATAAGTACAAGATAGCCCAAAATACGGTGATTAAATTGCACAAGTGCCGGGTTTTCAAAGAAATTTGTCCAAAATGGTTCATAATCAAAACTCTCGGACGGTAACAATGCGCCGTTCATCATCGGCCAGTCAATATAGCCGCGCCCTGCATCTATGCCGGCGACCAATGCTCCCAGTAAAATCTGCGCAAATGCAAGAGCCAGCAAAATCTGCCCCATTCGCATCATACCTGCATCACTTTGTCGACGCGCTTGAAACAACTCTGCGTCCTTGCAGCGTAGCAACCAGATATACCAAGCAATTGTGCTTAGTATAAAAAACGCCAAACCCAAGTGGATTGCCAGACGGTATGAAGCGACATCGACCATGCGGCCAACTAACCCAGATGACACCATCCACCAACCAATCGCGCCCTGTAATCCGCCCAGAAAGCCGATGAATGCTAAGCGGCGTCCCCATCCGTTCGGGATACGTTTCGTCAAGGCAAAAAATAGGAACCCTATCGCCCAGACCAATCCAACAAAACGGCCTAATTGACGATGCCCCCATTCCCACCAATAAATACTCTTGAACTCATCCAATGTCATACGAGTGTTCTGCAAGAGGTACTCAGGTGAATTCTTATACTTTTCGAACACAACGCCCCAATCAATGGCATTTAATGGTGGCAGCGCACCTTTCACTAAAGCCCATTCAGTAATCGACAAACCACTATCGGTCAGACGGGTTAACCCGCCAACAACAATAATCAAAGAAACAATGCAAAAAAGCATCATCAACCATACTGCTACAGCACCGCGCGCGCCCTTTTGTCCTTTATCAATCAGCCCGCCTTTCAGGGCTGTTTGTTTAGGCGTATCATCAGATACTTCTTCAAAAATACTGCGCTTCTGGTTCATGAGATTATGTCTCCATTTTGCGTTAATCTAGGGGCAAACTTATGCCCAGACAAGAGACCTAATCATCCTGTGGCTTTTTCACCAACGACCGGAATACACCATGCAATGTGCGTACATCTGCACTGGTTAATGGCATTCGAGAGAACAGGTTACGCAAGTTTAGGCGCATGCTTTCTGCCTTGTCTTCAGGCCAGAAAAACCGCCGGTCACGCAACCTCTCTTCCAAGCGCTCTGAAAGTTTGTCAACTTCAATGCCGCTGGCAAATTCCGTGCCTGCCAATGCCATCGCTTCGGCGGGAACATCTACACCTTGCCGGCGCCATTCATATGCTAACAGCAAAACACATTGCGCCAGATTTAAGGACGCAAATGCCGGGTTTACAGGTACTGAGATCAGTGCATTGGCACGCACTATATCATCATTGGCCAACCCAGCCCGTTCAGGCCCAAACAATACGCCCACCTTTTTACCTTCACCAATTAAAGCACGTGCATGGGCCATCGCACGTTCGGGCGTCATAATCGGTTTAGTCAAATCACGCGTACGCGCTGTCGTGGCAAAAACATAATGCAAGTCATCACAGGCTTCCGGCGTCGTCTGGCAAATCCGCACCTGATCCAGCACCCTTGCTGCCCCTGAAGCCATAGTTATAGCTTTTTGGTTAGGCCACCCATCACGTGGATTGACGATACGCATCCATTCAAGCCCAAAATTATACATCGCTCTTGCGGCTGCCCCGATGTTTTCACCCATTTGTGGTTGGACAAGGACAAAACTGGGCTGTGGCCCACTCCATTCAATGGCTTTTGCGTGGTCTGTACCCGACATAAACTTCAGACTCCAATATAAATCACAGGCGTGATACGCTTGGCATCGATCAAGTGCAAGCCAAGGTATTTTCACAAACCTGTATACACTCGTATACCGCCCTTTTCATTTGTATTTATATACGGTATCACATGCCCGAGTTCCAATTCCAAATAACCCAGAGGTTCCAATGACCAAGATCAAAGTAGAAAACCCCGTTGTCGAATTAGACGGCGATGAAATGACGCGTATCATCTGGCAGTTTATCAAAGATAAATTGATCCTGCCATATTTGGATATCGACCTAAAATATTATGATCTTGGCATGGAAGTGCGCGACGAAACCGATGACCAAATCACCATTGATGCGGCCGAAGCCATTAAAAAATATGGCGTTGGCGTAAAATGCGCCACCATCACTCCGGATGAGCAACGTGTCGAAGAATTCGGTTTGAAAAAGATGTGGCGCAGTCCTAACGGTACGATCCGCAATATTCTGGGCGGCACAATTTTCCGCGCCCCTATTATCTGCCGTAACGTACCGCGTCTTGTTCCAGGTTGGACACGGCCTATCGTCATTGGACGCCACGCATTTGGTGACCAATATAAAGCCACTGACTTCTTAATCCCTGGCGAAGGTAAACTAACGATGAAATTCGTTGGAAAAGACGGCACTGTGATTGAAAAAGAAGTGTTTGATGCACCTGCTGCGGGCGTTGCAATGGGCATGTACAACCTAGACGCCTCGATCCGTGATTTCGCGCGTGCTTCAATGAACTACGGTTTGAAACTGGGTTGGCCAGTTTATCTATCCACCAAAAACACTATCCTAAAAGCTTATGACGGCCGCTTCAAGGACCTGTTCCAGGAGATCTTTGAAACAGAGTTTGCTGAAAAATACAAAGCTGCGGGTATTACATATGAGCATCGTTTAATCGATGATATGGTCGCTTGTGCTATGAAATGGAACGGCGGATTTGTCTGGGCTTGTAAAAACTACGATGGCGATGTGCAATCTGATACCGTAGCTCAGGGCTTTGGCTCGCTGGGTCTCATGACCTCACAACTGATGACGCCAGACGGCAAAATCGTAGAAGCTGAAGCGGCTCACGGCACCGTGACTCGTCATTATCGCCAACATCAAAAAGGCGAAGCCACCTCAACAAATTCAATCGCATCCATTTTTGCATGGACTGGCGGGTTGAAACATCGTGCCAAATTGGATGAAAATACCAAGTTGATGGAATTCGCCGACACATTGGAAAAGACCATCGTTGACACAGTTGAAAACGGCCACATGACTAAAGACCTTGCACTTTTGGTTGGTCCAAATCAAGGTTGGCTGACCACTGAAGGTTTCTTAGAAAAAATTGACGAAAACCTAAGTAAAGCTCTGGTCGGGTAAACTTAACTGGTTTAGCATTAAGGGTGGTCTATTTTAGATCACCTTTTTTAATTAGGATACAAAATGCCGGCTCACTATATTTACCTATTCATCGCAGTCGTCTTAGAAACCTTCGGCACTGCTTGCTTGAAATACAGCAACGAATTCAGTAGATTATTGCCTAGTATCGGTGTAATAATTGGCTTTGCAGGCGCGCTTTACTTCCTGACATTGACCATACGGACTATGCCTATTGGTGTGGTTTATGCAATCTGGTCAGGATTAGGTATTATCTTTATCACATTGATAGGGCTGTTTTTTTTCAAACAAAGCTTAGATGCAGCAGCTTATATTGGTATGGGTTTCATCATCATAGGTGTGGTTATTATGAATATTTTTTCCAATAGTAACACCCATTAAAAAGCTGTTAAAATTTACTCTTAAGAAATGGCTTTTTATGGATTTCATTCTGGTTAAAACAGCATAATTCACCATTTTTAACTTCAACCCAATCTTCATCGCTCATGTCCAAAGGCTCAGAGACAACAGCCCAACCCAACCCTGTTTCATGTCGTCGATAATACATCGATGGCGCTCGGTCATCGGATGCGTAACGTACGGCGTATAAAGTCTTACCATCAGAAAAAGCCGCGGATAACCGCATAGCAGGATTGACCCCATATGTTTCAGACATTTGTTGCAACTCGGTCACCGCATACTCCATAGCCTGATGCGGCTGTTGGGCTAAACCATGCCCTAATGCGGATAAAAACAAAACTTCGCTGTCAGTGGCCCCTTTACGATGATGGTATAAATATTCGGGGATCTTCATATCCGCTTTCTTACGAAAAGCCTCAAACCCACCCATTTGCCCGTTGTGCATAAAGCTCCAGTTTTCAACCACAAAAGGGTGGCAGTTATTTCGGCTGATCGCAGACCCGGTTGAGGCCCTGACATGTGCCAAAAATAACTTTGAACTGATCTGGCTAGCAATTGATTTCAAATTGGGATCAGACCAAGCAGGATATACATCACGATAAAGACCGGGTGTGGTTTTTTCAGTATACCACGCCAAACCAAACCCATCTGCATTGATTGCGGTTTTGCATTCTTCAGCCTGACGGCTTTGCTTAATCAACGAATGACTGGGGTCAAACAACAGCTCTTCGATGAAAATTGGTGTACCAATATACGCCGCCCACCTACACATTAGCTGCCTCGGTTATGAATTCTTGCATACAGCTTTTTAATGATTGTACTCGCGGTTTTTTCGCACGCCGCAGGGATAAACGCGTGTAATAGTGCCGCAAACGCCGCCACAAACAAGGTCATCGAAAATCGTGTGGCAAATAGAAAATGTTGGCCGAAAGTTTCATCAACTGAACGTGGATGATTTAAAAATAATTTACTGATCATGTCTATCCCCTTAGTTTTGTCTAACTTATCAAAGCTGACATGAGTATACTTCCCAAACATTTGATTATTTTTCTCTTTATTGTGAAATAATCCCAATATATAATACAAACATGAAAATAGATCACATAGACCGCAAAATATTGCAAAAACTACAATTAGATGCATCCTTAAGCCTAGAAGATTTGGGAGAAGCCGTCGCCTTATCCCGCAACGCTTGTTGGCGCCGCGTCAAAACCTTAACCGATGCTGGTGTAATCAAGTCCCGTGTTGCCATACTGGACGCTGAAAAGTTAAACCTGGACCTGACCGTCTTCATTTCTGTACGCACTAATCAACACGACCCAGATTGGTTGGAGAGATTTGCGGTTGCCACCCGAAGCATGTCAGAAATTTTGGGGGCTTACCGTATGAGCGGTGATCTGGATTATTTAATCCGTGCCCAAGTCAGCGATATGCCAGCTTATGATCGTTTTTATCAACGCTTAATCAAACGCATAAAGCTGGCAGATGTTTCCGCCAGCTTTGTTATGGAACAAATCAAAGAAACCACGGCCCTGCCATTATAGCCCTTCGACAATAGTGTATTCGCGGGTAGAAACCCCATCTGCCAGAGCAAATCCCAAAGCTTCTTGATACTCAGGCCCATCATAAAACGAGGTTGCTGTTTCCATATCCTTGAATTTAATAATCACATTACGCACTCGCGCGGGGCCTTCCTTGGTGATCGAGATCGG
>JQIA01000144.1_pt1 | contig 31694 bp, 22 predicted proteins | sample 811431 | NCBI WGS metagenome assembly JQIA01 (sample SAMN02998118, study PRJNA258478) | marine sediment metagenome | biome: marine; feature: seafloor; material: sediment; isolation source: oil-polluted sediment collected from 3 locations (0.5 km, 0.7 km and 0.9 km)... | place: USA: Gulf of Mexico ...
TGATTGGGAATTAGTCAAAAATGACTTATAATTTACTTCTTCATAAGAAGAACTAAGTTTATAAAAAAATACCAATTAAAAAAAATAAATAGCAATTAAATTTGAATTACTTAGAAAAAATTTATACCCAAATAAAAAATTAGACATAAAAATCTTACAAGGCTATGAAAATTCATACCGTTTACGTGTTGGAAAATACAGATTTATTAATCAGAATATACGGCTTACGAGTTTAAAGAAATACGAGAATTAATACGACGTTTGCATTATTCAATTCACACAGAAAATGCCTAATATTGTCAGCATTGGCAACAAATTTAAGTACCTGATTATTGGGAAGGAATTGAAACTTTCAATGGTATTAGACATTTGTATCCCTATTCCATCCCCAATAATTACTGACGGATATGTCCATCTCCTAATACAACAAACTTCTGAGAAGTTAAACCTTCCAATCCAACTGGACCTCTGGCATGAAACTTATCAGTACTGATTCCGATTTCAGCTCCTAAACCATATTCAAAGCCATCAGCAAATCTACTAGACGCATTTACCATTACTGAGCTAGAATCAACTTCAGTTAAAAATTTCATAGCTCTACTCCAATCTTCAGTAATAATAACATCAGTATGTTTGGAACTATATTTATTAATATGTTGAATTGCAGTATCTACATCTGCTACTACTTTGATAGATAAAATAGCAGCTAAATATTCAGTTTGCCAATCTTCTTCAGTCGCTAGTTTAATATCAGTTAATATATTTTGAGTATCAGCACAACCACGTAATTCCACTCCAACGTCGGTATATTTGGCAGCCAATGGTGGCAAAATTGTGGTAGCTATATCTTTAGCTATTAACAAAGTTTCCATTGTATTACAAGTACCATAACGTTGAGTTTTCGCATTAAATGCAACCGCAATAGCTTTATCAAAATCAGCTTTATCATCAATAAAAGTATGACAAATACCATCCAAATGTTTGATAACTGGAACTTTAGCTTCATTACTGATTCTTGCAATTAATCCTTTGCCACCACGTGGAATAATTACATCAACATAGTCTGGCATCTGAATTAATTCACCTACCGCAGCTCGATCCGTAGTTTTGATAACTTGAACTGCTTCAGTAGGTAAGCCAACTTTAGTTAAACCAGCTTCAATACATTTAGCAATTGCTTGATTAGAGTTAATTGCTTCCGAACCACCACGTAAAATAGTGGCATTGCTAGATTTAAGACATAAAGCAGCAGCATCAGCGGTTACATTAGGTCTAGATTCATAAATAATTCCGACTACTCCTAATGGAACTCGCATTTTTCCAACTCTAATTCCACTAGGTTGATAATTTAAATCGGTAATTTCACCTATTGGGTCTGATAATGAAGCTATCTGTTGCAAACCTTCAATCATGCCATTAATGCGAGCCTCATTTAAAGCTAATCGATCTAATAAAGCTGAATCTAACCCTTTATTTTTACCAGCTTCCAAATCCTGGTTATTAGCACTAGTTAATTGGTTACGTTGTTGATCTAATTGAATAGCAATCTCTTCTAACGCATTGTTTTTTTGATTAGTTTTACTACTAGCTAATATCCTAGAAGCTTCACGAGCTTGTTTGCCAATATGCAACATTTCTTCTTGTAAAGTCATAAAATTCCTATCAAGTTAGTTTCAAAATTTATTATACAAGAAAATCACCCAGAATTGGATTGTTTTTAACTTATAAGATTTGGTTATCTTTCGTCTATTCAAAACTGTCAGAACTATTTAGTTATAATGAACGATTAGTTGGGTTAAAATATCTATCATTGGTTGCAATCTATTCATAACAATAAACTCGTCTGGTTGATGAGCTTGTTCAATATCGCCAGGGCCTAAAATAATAGTTTCCATACCTAAAGCTTGTAAATAAGGAGCTTCTGTCGCATATGCAACTGATTCTGCTGGACATTTAGTTAGACGTTCTGTAATTTGTACTATATCAGAATTTGCTGGAGTTTCCATCGCTGGAATACCTCCAAACAATGCCTTAAATTCTATGTCTAAACCAGTATTTTGTAGACTTTTATTTACTAATTGACGAATTGTGGAACGTAATTCTGTTAAATTCATGCCTGGCAATGGCCGTAAATCTATATGTAATTCACAGTCTGCACAAATACGATTAGGATTATCTCCTCCTTTTATATGCCCAAAATTCATGGTTGGCATTGGAATTTGAAAGGCTGAATTATGATATTTAGTTTGTAACTGTTCTCGCCACTGTAAGAGTTCCCCAATCACTTTATACATACCTTCCAAGGCATTATTACCCAAATTTGGATTGCTAGAATGTCCTGATTTACCATGCAAAATAATTGCTTCCATCATAATTCCTTTGTGCATTCGAATCGGTTTTAATCCGGTCGGCTCTCCTATTAAAGCATAGCTAGATTTATGTTGATTAATTAATGCTTTAGCACCAGCCATATTAGTTTCTTCATTGGCAGTGGCAATTATGGTTATTGGGCGTTGTAGCTTAAAATTATTAGCTAATAGCTGTTCTATAGCAGTTAATGCTAACGCAAAAAATGCTTTCATATCACTAGTTCCCAACCCATATAAGCGATTATCTTGTTCGGTAAGTTTAAATGGGTTAAATTGCCAACTATTTATATCATAAGGAACAGTATCAGTATGTCCAGCCAAAACTAAACCATTTTTACCACTACCCAAAGTAGCTAATAAATTAAATTTGTTGGGATAGTTAGGAAGTGGCATAATTTCACATTTGAATCCTAACTCGTTACACCAAGTTGCTAATAAGTCAATTATAGCTTGATTGCTTTGATCTATCTTTGGATCATTACAACTGATAGAAGGTATTGCTATCAATTGTCGGATCATATCTAAAGTTGGAGGAATTTTCATTGGCCAATTCTTAAAATAAATTTGATTTATAATATTAAAAAAAATGCTTCATTTGTATGTAAAATGATCGCCGGACTTCATCAGCAATAATATAATTATCACTAATACTATTGCCAAATTCTCGTTGTTGTTTATCAAATAAATTACGAATTCCAAAGCTAAATTGCCAATCTTTTGGATTCCATCCTAACCGAATATCAAAACGATTATAGCTATCAACATAGTTATCAAAAATATTATCGACATAATATAATGCCATATCTAATTCTAAGTTATTTGGTAAAGATAATAATGAACGAATATTAGCTTGATGATGTGGACTGTAACCTTCTTGAACTTCAGAAAAAAAATCGTCTAAAGGTGGTACTAATATAACATCGGTATCAAGATGTAGTTGAATATCCAAATAATTATATGTTGAAATTAATTTCCAATTATCAGTTATTTGCCAAGATACAGCGACCTCTAATCCATATGTTTCTCCATACATTTTATTCATAGTTTGTAATATTATAGTAGATGGAGGTATCATTTGGATTGGCTGAAAAACTCGTAGTTTCTCATAATCATTATAAAATATTGTTGTATCTAACAAAAATTTATTAGTTATATTAAATCTATAACCTAACTCATAAGCCAATACTGTTTCTGCTTTATAGTCAGTATTTCCCTGTAGAATCATTGTTGGTACTTGATTTTGTGGGATAGCAGGGTTATTATAATTAATATTCTGCAAAATATTCGACATAGCATTGCTAGATAAAAAATATTGAACATTTTCATCAGTTCTAGTAGGGCTACGTACTGCTCTTGATATTGCTCCCCAGAAACTATGTTGCTGTTTATTCCATAAAATACGAACTGTTGGTTGAATTTCTAAACCTGAATAATTATTATGCTCAATTCTTGAACCTAAGGTTAGTTTAAAGTTTTGCAATCTAAATTCTCCTTCAGCAAAAATACTAAACAGATTATCTTGTCGTTTTTTGGGAGTATAACTCACTGCAAGCGAGTCATTCATATCATCATGTGTATAACGATAACCCAAACCCCAGATCAACCCTTGATTTGCATTAAGTTGCCAACTATGTTGAAAATCAATGTCAAAAGTTCCACGCTTATCTCCTAACGACATTTTTTGCCGTTTAGTTTGATCATAATAAGTTTGCAATATAATATTATTAGCTTGCCAACGCCCTAATATATTGAATCCACTAATATCTGTCACATCATGAAAAAGTTCACCAGTTTGAAAACTTAATAAATTTTGTTTAGTAAAACCTTCATAAACATCACCTTGCACGGTTAAATTATTACTGTTATTTATATCTTGATCAATCCGAAATCCAGCCCGTTTCATTTGCCAGTCATCTTTCTGATTAATACCTTGAGAATCAACGAAATTATCATGTTGGTAAAATTTACTATAAACTCGATAATAACCAGTATCATTGATTTTACCGCCATTTCGTAAACCAATAATAATATTTTCTTCACCTTTACCAATAGTGGTGGTAATCAAATTTTTTTGGGTATCTTTGCTAGATTTAGTAACTATATTAATAATACCGTTGACAGCATTAGCTCCCCATAACGAAGCACCTGGGCCACGAATTACTTCAATCCGTTCTATATCTTCTAATAATAAATCTTGAGTATCCCAATTAACTTCAGAACGTAATATGCTATAAACACTACGACCATCAATCATAACTAACAATTTACTATCAAATAATCCATTTAATCCTCTAGTAGTGATAGCCCATTTATTACTATTTATCTTCGCAACCTGCATTCCTGGTATCATGCGTAAAATTTCTGGTAAACTGGTAATTCCTGCTCGCCGAATATCATCTTGAGTAATAACAAATAATGCGGTTGAAGTCTCAGTTAATTTTTGTACTTTTCTGGCAGGTAAGTTAGCTTTAAGATTAAATATTTCTATTTGGGTTAGTTCTTGCAAAGATAATTGCTTTAATTTATTAATTAAAATATGATGTTCAGTATCAGCCGAACAATTCACTGTAAATAATAGAATTCCCAAAAATAGCTTAAAATTTGATATACTTATTTTCATAATATTGATTAAATTCAATGGCGAAAAATTTTGGCAACTCGCAATAGATTCGCACTGGCTTCTAAATTGATTGTTTTTAATACGTCTGGAGCAATATAAAAACCAACTCGTCTGTTCTGCACAAAAAATTGAATCATTCCTCCTGCGGTTACAAAGGTATCAATATCACTAACCGTAAGAATTGGACGTTTTTGTAGGGTAGTCAGAATATCTTTTAAATAATTAGTTTCAGATTGGCTAATAAATAATATTTGACATATATCAATTTTTATTAAATTTTTTAATCTTTGTATTACAACAGAATGCTGTTCTATTTTTTCATTTCTTACGGTAATATCAATTTCTTGTTGAAATGGATCATCTCCTAAAATACAAATGTTAAATGGTGTGTCAGGATTAGAAAAAGTATGCTTTGGCCATTTGATAAAGTTTGCAAAATTATATAAAAATACTGCTTTGACTTGATATTCCTGAACCTCTGCATAGCTTTGATTATACATCATTATAGATGCAATCAATATTAGATTAAATTTCTTAAAAAACATAATGTTTATACTTTTTGGATGGATACTAACTTATAGTAATATTTATCAAAATATGCTCTATCTGAAATGAGTAATAAAATATGCGTGTATTTAACAAAATTTCTATCAAAAATAAACTTAGAATAATTATTATTTTGACCAGCACAGTAGTAATATTTTTAGCTTCGATTGCATTTGTTGCCAGTGATCTATTTACATTTCGTCAACAAATGGTAAAAGATTTATCTGTATTTGCTGATCTAGTTAGTATCAATAGTTCTGCTGGAATTATATTTGAAAATCGTCGAACAATTGAAGAAAATATTGCCGGTTTAAAAGCTAATAAAAATATTATTGTAGTACATATATTTACAAAAAATGGAGATAGATTTGTAAGTTACTTTAAACAAGGTTATTTAAATAATTCAGAATATGATTTTACAACAATTACTGAATATTACATACAACATAATATAGTACCAAATCAAAAACACTATGATTTTCACAGGAATAAATTAGAATTTATTCAACCTATAATATTTAAAAATGATATGATTGGTACGATTTACATAGTATCAGATTTAAAAGTATTTAAAGAACATTTATTTCGTAGTGGAGGGATTGTTATTATTGTTATTTTAGTATCCTTGTTATTAGCATTTATCTTAGCTTCTAAATTCCAACGTATTATTACTACTCCATTTTATAGTTTATTAACAACTATGCAATTAGTATCACAAAATAAAGATTATTCATTACGAGTGGATAAAATAGTTGATGATGAGTGGGGGCATTTAGTTAATAAATTCAATGATATGCTGACTCATATCGAAACTAATAGTATTAAACTCAACCAATATCGAGAACATTTGGAAGATATGGTAGAGCAACGTACAGCCGAACTACAACAACGAACTAATGAACTTGCTAAAGCTATGGATCAAGCTATGGCAGCTAATCAGGCTAAAAGTGCATTTTTAGCTAATATAAGCCATGAGTTTCGGACTCCGTTAAATGGAATTTTAGGCTATGCTCAAATTTTTAAACAAGATAACAGCTTAAATGAACAGCAACAAGATGGAATTGATGTTATCAAACGTAGTGGAGAATATTTATTAACCTTAATAAGCGATATTTTAGATTTGTCTAAAATTGAGGCTGGGAAATTAGAAATTATTCCAGCAGCATTTAATTTTAACCAGTTTTTATATAGCATTGCAGAATTATTTAAAATGCGAGCTTTGCAAAAGAAAATTAATTTTAACATAGAGTTTGCAGATGATTTACCCACAGTTGTTAATGGTGATGAAAAACATTTACGACAAATTTTTATTAACTTATTAAGCAATGCAATTAAATTTACTGAGCAAGGTATCGTAACTTTTAAAGTAACCCGTCAGCATGAAATAATTAGTTTGCAAGTAATAGATACTGGTATTGGAATTGACAAAAATGATTTACAAAATATATTTTTACCTTTTCAACAGTCTGGCGATAGAAATCAAAAAGCTGAAGGTACTGGTCTAGGTTTATCTATAACTAAAAAACTAATTGATGCAATGGATGGAAAATTAGAGTTAGATAGTGTTTTAGGACAAGGTTCTAGTTTCTTAGTAACTTTCAAATTACCAATAATATCAGATATTCCACAGATCATTGTTCAACAACCATTAGCAATTGGTTATGAAAGCCATAAGTATCCTTATAAAATATTAATAGTAGATGATAATAAAGAAAATCGAGATTTTTTAACCAATATTCTAACTCCTTTAGGTTTTGAAATATTAGAAGCTAACAACGGCAATATATGTTTAGAAATAACTCAACAATTACATCCAGACTTGATTATTATGGATTTGATGATGCCAGGAATTGATGGACTCGAAACAACAACTAAACGGATAAGAAAGTTTTGTGGAAATTTACCTATTATTGCTGCTTCTGCCAGTGTATTTAAAACTAATAAGCAAGATTGTTTAATCGCTGGTTGTAATGAGTTTATTGATAAACCGATTATAAATATTGAATTACTAAATTTATTGAGTAAACATTTAAAATTACAATGGATTTATCCAAATAAACCAGACGAAGAACAGCTCCCAATTTTATCTATTGAACAAGCTACTGAATTATCAAATTTGACCATGGTAGGAGATATAGCAGGAATTATAGAACTTGCTAAACAGTTAAAAATAATTGATTCAAAATTAGTAAATTTTATGGATAAAATTATTCATTTAGCTAATGATTTTGAACTAGAACAATTACAAGAAATTGCTAAACAATCTTTGGAAAGAGCAACTTAAGTTACATAATCATAACACCTATTATACTATTAGCTGATTTTTATTGATGACAATCCTATCAGTAAAACTTAAATAATAACTGATTTAACCAAAAAATTACGAAATGAGAATCTTTTTTAAAAATTATATTTCAATGCTTACTAACTCACTGTATATATGACCAGCATCAATCCTCCTACATATCAAGAAATCATTCGTTTTACTATACCAATTATGCTTAGTTCAGCAATATATGGACTTATGACATTAACTGATACTATATTCATTGGTAAACTTGGTACATCTCAGCTTGCTGCCGTACCATTAGCTAGTTTAGTTTATACTTTTGGGTGGATATTATTATTTGGGATAATGAATAACTCCATTGCTTTCATAGGTAGAGCTTATGGAGCTAAAGAATATCATAAAATTAGCAATATTTTAGCAAACTATCAATTTATAGCTTTGTTAGGCTTACCAATATTAATTTTATTTATCCAAATTTGGCCATTATTTTCCAATATTGCACATTTGAATTCGACAGTCAATGATTTTGCATGGACCTATTTACAAATAAGAGTTTGGGATGCACCTTTTTCTTTACTATTTGTTTTATATAGTTTTTTTCATAGAGCAATAGGAAATTCAAAGCTTCCAATGTTCGTGTCCTTTGTAGTTTTAGTTATAAATATTGTGCTTGATTATGGATTAATTTTTGGTAATTTGGGAATGCCAAATCTTGGGGTTGCTGGCAGTGCTTACGCAACTGTTTTTTCTATTGCATTAAGTGCTTTTATTATAATTATTATTTCTTTGTTTGGAAAAACTAGAAGTCGTTTTGCTCTGCAAATATTTAAACTGCCAAATTTTGTCTTATTAAAACAAATTTTACGAGTTGGTTTACCCCAAGGAATTGGTAATTTTATTGAATTCATAGCATGGGTAGGATTCGCTCTAATTGTGGGAAAATTGGGTGAAAACTCCCTTGCAGCTAGTAATCTTGGTATACAAATAAAACAATCATTGTCTCTTCCAAGTTTTTCAATGGGTATTGCAGCTGCTTCTTATATGAGTAGGTTTCTTGGAGCTAATTCGCCTAATATTGCTCGACAAACTACTAATCGTATTTTATTTTTAGGAATAATATATATGGCTGGATTAGGAATAATATTGTGGTTTTTTGGAACTTATATTGCTCAGTTTTTTACTACAAATAGCGTAGTTATCTATCAAGCTGGGCTTATGTTTAAGGTTATGGCTTTATTTCAAATATTTGATGGGATAAATATGATTCTACGTTCTGCATTAGCAGGAGCAGGAGATACTTTAATACCTACTTTTTTCATTGCAATTTGTATCATTGTGATAATGTTTCCAACAACGATTATACTATCGCAATTAGTAACACCAGGTATAATTGGAGCTTATTTAGGTGCTTTTTTCTTTCTATTCGCATTAGCAATTTTGATGATGTATCGTTATAAAAGTAAGTGGGCTACCATTTCATTATAAATAAGATTATTTGTGTATAATTAATTTAACGAGGGCTCTATCCGATTCATTTGTATTAACAAAATTTAACAAACATTAATAATAGCACTCCTGAGAGCAATGCCATTAAGTTAAGGATTTGTATAAAATTATCATGCCCAATAAACCGAACCATGCTCTGGCGAACCCTATCACTAATCAAACATATTCACAGGTTAGGAACAATATATGAAAAACAGAAAAGCAGTATTTTACGGGAAAGTAGAATTAATCCCCGGTATTTTTAGTGACGGCTATGTATTAGATGACGATTCAGCAGTTATGAGCGAACGTGGAACTGCCAAGCTTTTGGGAATAGATCAAAAACGTTTAAATCGTGTGGCAGTTAACTGGCCTCCAAAAACCATTGAACCGTTTGTTGATAAGACTCAAGGCATGAGGTCAAACTCAATTAAAGTGACTGCCAACAATAGTCCTTATCAAGGTCGAAATATTATTGTTTACAACGCTGAGTTTATTGAGTCCTTCATACGTGGTTACGCATTGGCTTTAGCTGGAGATAAATTACGATCGAATCAAATTCATATTGGTTATAGAGCAGTTCTGTTAATATCATCACTAGCTGAAACCACTTTATACACAGCTATCGAAGAATCCTGTGGTCTATCACCCAATATCCAAACTACCATTAAACAAGTTATTCTGACAATGAAAGAGTATGGTCTAACTTGTTCTATCGATGGGAAAATTGCGATTAAACAAGATATTACTAAATTTTGTGAAGTTTCAACTGGAGTTCTAAATGGTTATCTGAATAAACATCGCCATGATATTGAAGCAATCAAATTAAGTCGCCCGACTATTTTAGAATCTGGTTTCAATGCTCCAAGGATGAATGGTTATTGCTTGGAAGATGTGGCCAAAATTGTCCTTAATATGAAGAGTAAAGTTGGTAAAGAACTGAAACAACAGGTATTTGGTGAAATTATCTCATTCGCTAAACCAGAGACTAAAGGTGAAATAGAGTGGCAGAAAATCTTAACCAAAGTATTTGCTGGCTTTAGTTTTCACCATAATTATCCAGTTGGTAAGTATCGAGCTGATTTTCTTATTAAAGAATTGGGTCTAGCTTTGGAATGTAATGGGTTTGATAATCACGCTACTTATGATCAGCAGAAAGAATCTGAACGGGAAATGTTTGTTAATCAACGTTATAATTTGGTTAGGTTTAACCATTTGATAAATTGGGAAGCTCTAGCCAATGGTATATTACATGCCAAACAAAACAAATTAATCAAGTTGTATAATGTTGGTTATGATGATATTTCTCAGCCAGTTAAAGAACCAGAAGCAACTCATTATGGCAAGCTGGAATTAATCCTAGGAGTTAAATGTGATGCTTATATTTTAGATGATAATACCGCAGTTATGAGTGAACGTGGTTTGGCTAACCTTTTAGGAGTTGATCATATGCACTTAAATAGCGTGGCGACAAACTGGCCTCCAAAAGAGCTTAAACCGTTTATTGGCAAGGCTCAAGGCATGAGGTCAAACTCGGTAAAAGTGACAGCTAAAAACAGTCCTCATAAAGGTAGATATATTACAGTTTATGATAGCAAGTTTATTGAATCTCTGATGCGAGCATATGCCTTGGCATTTGTTCATGGGAAATTACGGAAAAATCAGAAGCATATTGGGCAGAGATGTGTGTTTTTATTGGTGGCATTGGTGCGAACTGCTTTGGAAGCTGCGATAAAACAATCTTGTGGGATGTCGGTCAATATCCAAAAACTAGCTCAGAAGCATTATAATATGATTCAACTACTTGAAGAATCTGGGTTTATTGCTTCAATTGACGGTAAAATTGCGATTAAACAGGATATTTTTGAGTTTATTAAAGTTCCTAAAAGTACACTTGATAGTCATCTCAGAAGTCATAAGATCGACCCAATTAAACTTGATTATGCAACGATTAAGCAAGCTGGTTTAAAAGCAACTCGTTTGAATGGTTATGCAATGGAAGATGTTGGTAAAATTGTATTGGGGATTGATTCGATAGTTGGTTTGGAGTTGAAGCAGAAGGTTTTTGGAGAGGTTGAGGATTTGCTAGAAATTGATTGGCAGGAGGCCTTACCTAAAGTTTTCGAGGGATTTAATTTACAGCAGAATTATGTAGTTGGGAAATATACTGTGGATTATTTTGTAGAGGAGTTACAGTTGGTTTTGGAATTATGCCAAAGTAAGGATAAACAAAAAGAACAATATATAAATCAACATTATGGTGTGGTTAAATTTGAAAGTAATGTGGATTGGGAAAGATTGTTGAATGGTATGTTACATGCTAGGATTGGAAAGATGGTTTGTTTGTAATTTTATATGTAACACAATTATTTAGCTAACTTAAAAACTATCTGAAATTAAGGGTAAAAATTTAAATTATGAAGATTACTATTATTGCAGCTGGTTCTCGTGGTGATGTGCAACCTATGATTGCTCTTGGATTACGTCTGCAATCATCTGGTCATAAAGTTCGTTTTGCTGCTGATAAGTTATTTGAGGATTTTGTCAATCAATATGGTCTTGATTATTTTCCAGTCCGTTATGATATTAAAAAAATGTTTGAAAGTGAAGCAGGTAAAAAGGCATTAGAAAGTAACAATGTTATAACATCTCAAATAGCTTTTGGTAAATTAGTAAATCCAATTATGACCAACTTTGGAAATGATTGTTGTTTGGCATGTCAAGGACAGGATGCTATTATTTATTCTTTAATAGGACCTTTAATAGGAGCTTCGTTGTTTGAAAAATACAAAATACCTACTATATTTGCACATTTACAACCTCAAGACCCTACTAAATATTTCCCTGCTTTTTCATTACCAATTCAACGTAATATGGGAGCTTTAATTAATCGACTCACTCACTACATACAAGATTTTATCAGCTGGCCAAATTATCGTCTAGGAGTCAACAATTGGAGACAGACAGGACTAAATTTACCACCAGTAGGGATAAACCATTTTCAAGATACTCGTTCACTTCTATTTCCAACAATATATGGATTTAGCTCTCATATCATACACAAGCCAAAAGATTGGGGAAATAATATTGAAATAGCTGGTTATTGGTATTTAGATGATTTGGATTGGCAGCCACCTAAAGAATTAACAGATTTTTTAGAAGTTGGTCCACCACCAATTTGTATTAGTTTTGGTAGTATGGTTATTAAAAATCCAGTAGAAGTGAATGATGTAATATTAAAAACACTTGCTCGTACTAAACAAAGAGGGATACTTTTGACTGGTTGGAGTGGTATTGATTTATCTAATACTCTATCAGATCAAGTTCTTAAATTAGATTCTGTTCCTCATAGCTGGCTATTTCCACGTATGGCAGCAGTAATACATCATGGTGGTGGTGGAACTACAGGTGCTGGTTTGCGAGCAGGTATACCTAATATTATAGTCCCTTTTATGTATGATCAACCTTTTTGGGGACAGAGAATATTTGAGTTGGGTGTTGGACCTAAACCAATTCAAATAAAAAAACTTACAGTAGAACGGTTATCAGAAGCAATTAATACTGTGGTTACAGATAATAATATGCAGCAGCAAGCTGCTAAGATAGGAAAACTTATCCAAGCTGAAGATGGTTTAGGTAATGCAGTTGCAGCTATTGAACGTTTTCTTTCTTAATATAAATTTGATATAAAATAAATGATGTAATAATATTTTTTTAATCTAAAATTGTTATAACTTGTTGTTTAAATCAATTGGTTAACGTTTAGATATAGTACATAAATATAGAAGTGTCACTATAAGATAATGATTTTAGGAATATATTTATAACTATGAGACAAAAATATGGAAAAACTTATAAGATTTGATTGGGCAATTAAAAAATTACTTCGTAATAAAGCTAATTTTGATATTTTAGAAGGTTTTTTAAGTGCACTTTTACGTGACAACATAACAGTAGTAAATATTTTAGAAAGTGAAAGTAACAAAGAAGATGAGGCCGACAAATTCAACCGAGTTGATTTACTCATTGAAAATGAACAGCAAGAACTGATTATCGTTGAACTGCAAGTCAAACCGGAACAAGATTTCTTTCATAAAATTGCTTATGGAACGGCAAAACTATTAGCAGAATATTTAAATAAAGGCCAACCATATAAAAACATCAAAAAAATCATTTCGATAAATATCGCCTACTTTAATTTAGGTAGTGGAAAAGATTATTTATATTATGGTTCAACTAATTTTATTGGTACTCATCATCAAGATATTTTAGAAATGACTACATCTCAAAAAGAGTTGTTTGGAGTTAGTGAAGTCAAAAAAATCTTTCCAGAATACTACTTGATTCGGATTGGTCAATTTGCTGATGAAATATATGAAGCGATTGATGAATGGATTTACATGTTAAAACATGATGAAATAAAACCAGAGTTTAAGGCTAAGAACATTCAACAAGCTTCAGAAAAATTACGGGTGATGGGCTTAGATACAAAGCAAAGAAAAGCTTACGATCGGTTCATGGATAACATGTCTTACCATGCTTCTATGCTATGGTCATCTCAGCAAGAAGGACTCCGAAAGGGAATGGAAAAGGGAAAAAAGGCTGAAAAAAAGCTATAGTTAAATGTTCTTTGCAACAAGGGTTAGAATTACCAGTTATTTCTTCTATTACTGGATTAGATATAGAAAAGATTAAAAAAATTCAAAATGATATGTAAATAGGTAGCATATGCCTAGTAGTATTTCTTAATAAAAGTATTTCTTAATAATACTGTGTATAATTAAAAATTCACTTTAATAATTTAAACAATAAATAGGTTGAGATTTTATCTATGAAATTATTACGATTTATAATATTACTTATTTTCACTATTCCAATTTGTTCTCTAGCTGCTTTAGGGGATGACGATGAACTTAGCTTTTATGAGTTGGAAGAAGAATTAATGCGGACTGTTACTATTGCTACTGGAGTTAAGCAAACAACTGCTCGTGCACCTTCAGTTACTTCTGTAATTACGGCAGCAGATATTAAAGCTACTGGAGCAACGGATTTAGATGAAGTGTTGGAAATGATACCGGGAATGCATGTAGCAAGACATACTGAGGCTAACCTTCCTATTTACACTATTAGAGGTATTTACTCAAATTCAAGTCCAGGTGTATTGATGTTGATTAATGGTATTCCAAACACAAGATTAAACCAAGGTAATCGTGGTTGGGCTTGGGCTGGTATGCCATTGGAAGCTATTGCTCGTATTGAAGTTATCCGTGGTCCCGGCTCTGCCGTTTTTGGAGCAGATGCATTTGCTGGAGTTATCAATGTTATCACTAAAACTAAACAAGATATTAATGGCACAGAAACAGGTGTGCGTGTAGGTAATTTTGATACTCATAGTGCATACCTTCTGCATGGAGATAGTTGGGGTGGATTTGATATTGCAACAATTTTGGAATACAATAACACTGATGGACACAATAAAATTATTGAATCTGATAATCAAACATATAGTGATAAAGTTAATGGTACCAATGCTTCTCTAGCACCAGAGTCAGTCAATTTACGCAAACGTAGTATTGATGCACGATTAGATATTTCCAAGGATAACTGGCGATTACGTAGTGGTTATCAAGGACGCTATGATATAGGAGAGAGTCCCAACTTTGGAAATTTGGTTCCGTCAGGTAGTCTTGATGATAGCCGTTTCAACTCTGATTTGACTTATCATAACCCGCAGTTTACTAATTATTGGGATATCACTGCTCAACTAAGTTATTATCAAACCAAATATGCAACTGATAATCAAATGATATTCCCAGCTGGGGCTGTAGGTTTTCCACAAGGATTATTCCTGGATACATCGGTTTCAGAACGCCATAGTTATCTAAATTTATCTGGGCTTTATTCCGGTTTTAACAAACACCTTATTCGTTTGGGAACTGGCTATCATTATGTTGACCTTTACGATGTAGAACATTATGTTGGTTATGGGCCAGGACGTATAAATTTTAGCGATACTCCTAATGCTTTTATTCCTGAAGGCAATCGCAATAATTTTCATGTTTTTCTACAAGATATATGGACAATTACCCAAGATTTGGAATTAACTGCAGGATTGCGTTATGATGAATATTCTGATTTTGGTAGAACTATCAATCCACGGGCGGCACTTGTATGGCAAACCAACTCTAATTTGATCACTAAACTTATGTATGGAAGTGCTTTTCGTGCTCCTATGTTCTTGGATCTTTATCTTAGAAATGTCCCAGTCGGAGCTGGAAACTCTAATGTCGATCCTGAGACTCTTGAATCTTGGGAATTAGCCTTTGACTATCGTGCGGCCGATAATTTACACTTAGCAATGAATTTGTTTAGTTATAGTTGGGAAGACCGTATTCTTAGTGTATTAACTGAAGCTCAAGTTCGAAACATAGGCATTCAAGATGGGCATGGTTTGGAACTAGAAATGCGTTGGAAAATGAATAAAAAATCTAGCTTAGTAGCTAACTATGCTTTTGTCAAAGCAACAGATAAAGAGTTAGATCATGATGCTGGTAATTATCCTCAACATTTAGCTTATCTACGTACTGACTGGTTACTATATCCTAAATGGTACATTGATGCACAAATCAATTGGGTTGGTGAGAGAGGAAGAATTAAAGATGATACTAGAGCACCAGTTGATGCCTATACTACTGTAGATTTAACTTTATTATACAAAGGGATTAAAGAAAAGCATTGGAATTTTTCTATGTCTATACGTAATCTGTTTGATGCTGAGGCATATTCACCAACTCCTCCTGATATTCATATTCCTAATGATTTTCCATTGGCAGGACGGCATTATTGGTTAAAATTTGGATATAATTTTTAATTAAACTCCTGATATAAATACTTTATATTACTTAGATTATACTGCTAATTTTTTTAAATTGAACAGTTATAAATATTTTATTTCTTCATAACTTAAATATAAATTTACTTAGTTAATCTAATATTAATTTGGAAATATAATGTGTAATATTTAGGACTTTCGTTCAATTAGTAAAATTAATTGCTTAATACATTTAAAACAAGAGTCTTAACATTAATATAGTTAAGATAAATGAACTATAAATTTTTTATTAATCAAATACAAAATATGGATAAAGCTAAATACCCTATAGATTTTGGTCAATCTTCTGTTACTTTAAGTCAACAAGAACAAGAAAATTTGAAAGTTATACAAAAACTGATTGCAGCTTTCAGTGTAGGTGATTATCAAGAAACATTAACTTGCGTAACTGATGATGTAGAATATATAAGTTCTATGCCAAAAGAAATACCTATTGCTGGAATATTTCAAGGACATGAAGGTGTAATTAAGTATCAGGAAAATCTTAAAAACATGTATGAAATGGAATGGGAAGAACATAAACAAATAATTTCCCAAGGTAATACAGTTATTATAATAGGTCGTGAACGTACTCGTGTTATGCCAAGTGGTAAAATGTTAGAAGTAGATTTTGTATTATTATTTTCTTTCCGTAATGGTAAAATTTTCAAATTTCAAGGTTTTACTGATACTGCTGCTTTACTAAAAGCCTATCTAGGAGAATAATATTAATTCTTTAAGTTAGAAAAAGTAAAATATATTCATAAAATTATCTATTTTTACGTAAATTGGAATCTAGGAATATTTGAGATTGCCAAATTCCAATTTTCGTGAAAATTAGATTTATCAATACATAAGCCCTAAAAAATATTTCTTGATAGACACTTTCAAATGCCCTGCTAATACTGGAACATTAGGTTCTTCTAAAAGAGTAAAATGATTGCCAGGAACTTTTAAATGTGTTAATTCTGAAGAAATTTTACGCCACCCTTCTATTACAAATTCATCTGTAACATCCATATTTAATAAACTATCAAGTTCATTAGGTAATGGCTCTATTGCTTGGCATAAAATAACTGGTTCAGAATAAGATTGCAAAGCATGATTTTTGAGATCAGAATGATGAGATTTCCAAGTTTGAAAAAGTCTAATAATCTCTTGGTTCTCTATATCAGGAATTAAGCCATTTACTTTCTTAAGAACATAATCCCACTGTTTGTTTTCATCAAGTAATTGCAATTCACCATTAGATACATCTTGTAATTTATACCTATTACCAAGCATCACTTCTGCTAAAGTAAGAAAAGAAGCTAAAAAATTGCTGTTATCCTCAGATTGATTTGCATAAGAATCTGGCGGATAACTGTCAAACATAGCAACTAAACCAATTTCATCTCCTTGGTTTTTAAGTTGAGTAGCCATTTCAAACGCCATATTACCTCCATATGACATTCCAGATAATAAATAAGGCCCTTCCGGCTGAATTGTTTTAATTACATCAATATAGTGTTCTGCTCTATCTGCTAAGTTAGAATATTCTTTTTGTTCTTCAAAAACTTCTGGAGTTCTAATTCCATAAATTGATTGATCAGAACCTAAATAATTCGCCAAATTATAATATTGTAATATACTTCCACCTGCTGGATGTATACAAAACAAAGGTATTTTTGATTGGTTTCCTCGTTGAATTTCTACCAATATAGAAGGAATATTTTGTTGAGGTGAAATACGAATTCCTTCAATTAGTGAAGCAAATTTAACAATTGTAGGTGCTTTAACTAAATGATGAGAAGCTAAATTAATTTTAAAAATTTCACGTAATTTAGAAATTAATTGAATAGCCAACAACGAATCTCCACCTAATTCAAAATAATCATCATGGATACCAATATTTTTAATTCCTAAGAATTGTTGCCAAATTTCAGCTATTTTTTGTTCAGTTTCATTACGAGGAGAAACATAATTATCACCCAATTTTTTCTGTGAGTTGAAAGCAACTGTTTTTTCCTTTTTTGAAGATTCCAAGTCATCTGTTTTAAAAGCATTTTCTTTTGATGCTTCAACCCAATATCTCTGCCGTTCAAACGGATAAGTAGGCAAGGATAAACGTTGTCGTTGCTCATCAGCATAAAAACTACTCCAATCTATTTTGATACCATTCAACCATAACTGTCCCAAAGTATTACTTAAAAAACTACTATCAGATATTTCATCAGTAGGATGCCGCAACGAAGTCAAAACCACTTGTCCGACAACTTTCTCAGGATGGCGTTTGGCAAAAGAACTTAAAGTACGTCCTGGTCCAACTTCCAACAAAATATATTTAGCTTCTGTCACCAACGGTTGCAATCCATCCGCAACTCTAACTGTTTGGCGTAAATGCTGAACCCAATAATTAGGATCAGTAGCCTCTTCAGGAGTAATCCAAGTTCCACTAACATTTGATAAATAAGCTATTTGTGGCGATTGTAAATTAACTTTCTCTACCTGTTCTAAAAATGCTGGTAAAATAGAGTCCATCATAGCCGAATGAAACGCATGCGAAGTATACAAAAGTTTACATTCCAAACCTTTATCAGCCAATAACTGAGCAGCAAATAATTCCAATATTTCTTCAGTACCAGATATAACACATTGTGAAGCTATATTAATAACCGCTAAATCAATCCCATCCGTCAACAAAGGTTGCAATTCTTCCTCAGTCAATGGCACAGCCAACATAGAACCTTTAGGCACAGACTGCATCAAACGACCACGAGCTGCTACCAATAATAATGCCTCATCCAAAGTAAATACCCTGGCAAGACAAGCAGCTACATACTCTCCAATACTATGCCCAATCATAGCAACTGGCTGTACTCCCCAACTCATCCACAATTTGGCCAAAGCATATTCAATCACAAACAAAGCTGGTTGACTGAAAGCAGTTTGATTTATATCTTTTCCAGTATTAATAGCTGGATATAAAACTGACCGTAAATCAATTCCCAAATGAGGTTGCAAAATTTGACAACAATAATCAACCTGTTCTCGAAATTCAATTTCAGTTTGATAAAGTTCCAAACCCATGTTGGCATATTGCGAACCCTGCCCAGAAAACATAAATACTATTGAATTCATAGCATTGGCAGTAGCAGTGATTGGCTGACAATTTACTATTGCTTTAATATCATTGCCAATCAATATTTTACGCTGTGCAAAAGCTCGTCGCCCAATTTGATAAGTATAAGCTACATCAGCTAAATTCAAATCTGGATGTTGCTGTAAATATTTAAGTAATTGATTAGTAGCAGTTTCTAATGCCGAATCAGTTTTAGCCGATAGTAATAGCAATTGGGCAGGTCTAGATTTAACAGTAGACTGTACTGGTGGAGCTTCCTCCAATACTATATGAGCATTAGTACCGCCAATCCCAAATGAACTAACCCCAGCTCGACGTGGAATACCATCCGTTTGCCATTCAGATAGTTCAGTATTTACATAAAAAGGACTATTAGTAAAATCAATTTCTGGATTTGGTGATTCATAATGTAAGCTAGGTGGAATCTGTTGATGTTTTAAGGCTAAAGTGGCTTTAATTAAACCAGTTACTCCAGAAGCTATATCTAAATGACCAACATTAGTTTTGACTGAACCAATTGCACAATAACCAGTCTTATCAGTATTATAAGCCTGAGTTAAAGCCGCAATTTCAATTGGATCACCCAATGCAGTTCCAGTGCCGTGAGCTTCTACATAAGTGATGGTTTCTGGATCAACTTCTGCGGTTGCTAGAGCTTCTTCAATTACTTTAGCCTGGCCTTCTATGCTAGGAGAAGTATAATTCATTTTAGCAGCACCGTCATTATTGATATGCGAACCACGAATTACTGCATAGATATTATCCTTATCCTCCAATGCTTCTTCTAATCTTTTTAAAACAACAATCCCAACTCCATTGCCATCCACAATTCCTTGGGCATTAGCATCAAAAGCTCGGCAATGACCATCAGGCGACATAATCATTCCAGTTTGATACAGATAGCCAGCTTTATTTGGCATCGTGACACAAGCTCCACCAGCTAATACCATATCACATTGATAATGCAACAAACTTTGACAAGCTTGAATGATGGCAACTAGAGAGGTAGAACATGCGGTTTGTACTGTTACTGCTGGTCCAGTTAAATTAAGTTTATAAGCAGTACGAGTGCAGAGAAAATCTTTATCATTACTTAAGGTAACTTGATAATTACCAACAGTATCCATAACCTCTGCATTATTTGCTAAATTTTTCAGAAAGTAAGTATCAAAACCTCCGACTCCACCGTAAATACCAATGTCTCCAGAATAGCTATTAGTATCATAACCAGCATCTTCTAAAGCTTCCCAAGCACATTCTAAAAATAAGCGTTGCTGAGGATCGGTAATTGCTGCCTCTTTAGGAGAGAAACCAAAAAAGTTGGCATCAAAATCAGCTATATCAGTTAACATTCCTTTGGCTTTGATATAGTCTGATTGCTTTAATAATTCTGGGTCAATTCCAGCTTCTAATAATTCTTCATCGGAAAAAAAAGTGATGGATTCTACTCCATTTTTTAAATTTTCCCAAAATTCAGTTATATTTTTGGCTCCTGGAAACCGACCAGCCATACCAATAATAGCAATACTACTTTCTATGTTATCCATATTTTTTTAATTTGAGGTCTAAAAGTCCATTTTTTACTAGGGCAACCATAAAGGATTGCCCCTACATAATGTTGTGATTCGTAGGGGTAATCCCTTGTAGTTACCCTAATGCCATTAAGCAGGGCGAACACATAGGTTCGCCCTTACAATATTGAAATATATTACATTTTGTAGGGGCAGACCTGCGTGTCTGCCCTTAACTTAATGACATTGTTGTGGTTACCCTAAATTTCCTGATTTTAAATAATCATCTACTTGAATAAGTTTGATAATGGAGTGAGCGTGACAAATAAATAGAATTGATGCTATAAAGGCATAATTTTTACACAAACACTGCGGAGAAAATAACCATCAATTATTCCTACAAGTTTAGAACGATAAGCTTGAACATAGTCAGCATATTTGCTTAAATCTTGATAATCACGTTTGAAATAAACTATTAATTTACTATCTGGATGTTCAGTAAGCCAAGGACAAATATCATATTCATCAATAACTTTTAACTTTTGTTCTAATCTACCTAAAAAATGATATTCACCATAATAATTACCAAAATGAGCTAAAGTAGTCCCATCTTGTTGCAAAGTATTAATTTTATCACTAATTTCTCGTAAATCATAGGCTTGTCCGCCAGCTCTAAGAATTGTCAAAGGGATAATTAAGCTAACTAATACTGTTACTGTGCTGAGAGCAAATAATCTTTGTTTAAATTTATCTGATTGCTGTCCTAATAAAATTCCACCCAATAAAATCAATGCGATAGAGACTGGTAATGGAATGTTTTCTACCCATAATGGCAAACGAGTTACTGATAATAAATAAGGCACAATTAAAAATATAATGCCTAATAAAATTATAATGATGCCAGGTAATGCAGCACTTCTACGGTGTTTGGGGATAGTTATTTTTTCTAATAAATAAGCAATTAATAATGCTAAAGCAGGTGAAGCTGGCAATAAATAATGTAATTGTTTACCACTTATTAAAGAAAAACCAATAAATACTGGTATAAACCACATTAAACAAAATTGGACTCCTTTGTTATCCCAATGTTTAGGTAGTTCTAATAAGCTACGCCACACTGGCAACCAAAATGATAATGGAAATAATGCTATTGGAAACCAAACTAAGTACCACCAAATTGGTTGTTGATGAGCAAATGAATTAACCAAACGATTAGCTGTCTGACCAAAAAAAATAGCTTGTTGGTATTCTTCTCCCCCAAGCAATCCTGCTGGAATAGCCCAAGTTAATGCTATCAATGCACCTATAAATATACTAATAATTAAACTTAGATAATATTTGGTGAAACTTTGAATATTTGACCACCAAGGAGCTAACAATGCAATCGGTAATAAATTTAATAGAATTACTGGGCCTTTAGCCAGTACGCCTAGTCCAATTGCTATTCCTAATAATCCCCAACGTCTTTGTAAAATTGCAATGATACCAAGCAAATTAAAAAATGTGAGTAGCATATCAAACATGGTGATACCAGTGAATATACACCATAAAAAGCTACTTAATAAGATGAATGGAACCCAACGAGCAATACTAGGTTGTTTGGGCCACAAAATATGGGCAATATAAGCAGATAAAAATAAGTTACCTAAAGAAAATAAGCCAGGGATTAAACGTGGCCACCATTCATTTACTCCAAATACTGTCCAACCTAAATTGATTAACCAAAATAATAATGGAGGTTTATGGTGATAAGCTTCTCCATTTAAATGTGGTACTAACCAATTTCCTTGTACCCACATTTCCCATGCTACAGTTACATAACGAGTTTCATCAATTTGGATTAGAGTACGACTTACGATAGGAATTAGGATTAATAAAAGCCATAAACCGGCCCATTCTTCAAAAAAACGAATAACACGTAGCATTTAATTTTCCTGAGCTGATTTTTTTATTAGATGTAAATTGCGTAAATAAATAAATAAACCAGTAGATTGTCCTAAAATAAAAACTGGATCAGCACGATAAAAAGCATAAACCAGCAAAGTTGTAGCTCCTAAAATACTAAAATACCAAAATTCAATTGGAATTACACTTTTTTGTTGACGTTCACTTTGCCACCATTGAATTAAAAATCGCATAGAGAAAAATAGTTGACCAGTAAAGCCAATTATCAACCACATAGTTTCGTTCATTTAATGTCCTCGACAATTTCTGCTTTACAAGAGCGTTTTTGTAACCACATAACTCCTAATAGGTCAATAATTCCTGCTCCTAAACGGTCAAATATTCCGTATTTAGATTTGCCTTTACTACGAGGACGGTGATTAACTTTTTGGGATATAACTTTATAACCATTGCGTAAAAATAAAGCTGGTAAAAAACGATGGATATGATTAAAATGTGGTAATTCTAAGAAGGCTGAACGGTCAAATAATTTTAAACCACAGCCAGTATCTAAGGTGGCATCTTTTAATAAATAACATCTTACTTTATTAGCAATAGTAGAAGCTATTCGTTTCATCCAATTATCTTGTCTAGTTCGTCGTAGGCCAGTAACCATTTTAACTTGTGAGTTATTGTCTATGTTTGCTAATAAACTTAGAATATCAGCTGGATCATTTTGACCATCACCATCTAAGGTTACAATCCATTTTGATTGAGCGGCTCTGACTCCAGTTAATACGGCAACACTTTGACCATAACTACTACGGTGACGAATTATTCTTAGTTTATTAAATTTCTGAGCAATAGATTTTAAAATTTGCCAACTATCATCAGTACTACCATCATCTACATAAATTAGTTCATAATTGATTTTATCGTCTAAAGTATTTCTAATCTCGTTTATTAATGAAATTAGATTATCTGTTTCGTTATAAATTGGTACTAGCACTGATAAATATGGCATAATTAATAAACTGTACCAGAAATATTAGCGTTAATTTCAATTAATTCGTTATTGCAATTAAATTTACTAATAAAACAACCGTTAATTTTACCAGTAGTGGTATCATATTTATCGATAATAAATTTAGAATTTTGCTTATCATGTTTGCAAGTTTTGCCTTGTCTAAGCAAATTTAAAGTGAATTTATCTCCAGAATACTTACCTACGTGTAAATTATTAGTAGAAAAATCAAATAATTCAAATAGTCCTATTTCCTTAGTAATCAATCCAATACTAAGATTTTTAGCATGAATATTCATACCCGGATTAACTAACCCATCAAATGGATTAGGTGTGCTTACTTTAATGGGTTTGGCATTAATTTTAGCAGTACTGATATTAGAACATTTGTTAGTATTTATCGAGGATTCTGCACTTGGATCGCTATTAGTAGCACAGGAAGCTAACATTACAATAATAAAAATTGCGGTTAATAAATTTAACATTGCATTTACTTTATAAGGTGAAAGTGGATAGAATATATGTTATAAAATTGATATATTTTTATAAATAGTATTATCTATGGTTAAACTTAATTTAAACTATGTCAAATATTATAGTAGTGAAAAAAAAAATTTAAATAGTTTGAGGTTGAATATGAGAGCTTTTTACCGATTCTTTAGCATGTTTATATTAGGGTTTAGCCCAATGCTATTAGCTGCTCCTTATAAACGAGTTGATAATGGTTGGCATGGTATTATTGGGTCAAAAGTTATCTTGCGTAATGAACCATATAAAGATGTTGATAATAAAATTTTACCTTTACCTTATTTGGTCATGAGGCGTAATAATTTTTTCATTGATGGTCTAAAAATAGGCTATCGCATGGCTGAAGGAACTAGTGGCAGTTTTGACTTGATTATTACTCCACGTTTAGAAGGTTTTGATGCTGATGATAGTGTTATTTTAAATGGCATGGGAAATCGTGATTTTTCTATTTATAGTGGCATTGCTATGGTATGGAAACAAGGAATTTTTGATTTTAATTTATCGGTATTAAGTGATATAGCTAATAAAAGCAAAGGTAGTGAAGTTATAGCATCAATTAGCCATACCTTTATATTAACTGATAAAAAACTAATTTTAACTCCTGATATAGGTTTGAAATTACAAAGTGAAAATTTGATTAACTATTATTATGGAGTAAATACTGCTCAAGCAAGACCAGAACGACCTGAATATACAGGTGAAAGTACTATGAATTATACTGCATCATTAGATTTAATTTATTCTTTAAATAAACGTTCCAATCTATTTATGGCAGTAGAATATGAAAGTTTTGGAGATGATGTATATGATAGTCCTTTAGTTGATAAAGAACGAGTTATTAGTATTCTACTAGGTTATGGGTGGCAGTTTTGAAATAAACATGGTTAATTAAAAATTCCATACGTTCTTGATAAACTTGCCAAGCACAACTTGTATCACAATCTGGTTGGCTTAATTTACTATCACGAACTGTAATCCAATTACGTTGTTCCTGGATAAAATCCTGACTTGGTTTTTTTACTAATTTATATAGCTTTGTCATACGGCCATCAGCATGTTTTAGCAGACGACTGGCACAGATTTTTTTCTCAACTTCAGTAGTAGCTTTTTTGCAATTAAATCCTACTTTTTCAACAGGGCCAAGTTGCTTAACTCTTATTTCATAAAATCGAACTTCACAATCTAATTCACTACAATTCATTAATTCTAAATCTCTTTGTTTCAACCAGTTATGTTGTTCTTGTTTTAATAATTTAGTCTCTTTTTTTGATAAAACTTTCCGCAATTTTTTATAAGCTTTACCTAATTTTTCATCCACTTCATTAAGTATTGGATCATCACAAATCAAATATTCAGTTTCGGTTGTTGCTTTTCCACAGTTAAAACTAGCTGCTATTATAGGATTGGTTAATATGGTTAAAACTAATAAAAAACTTATTTTAAATAACATAAATATTTCCTTAAATTATTTCAACATCAAGATTCATCAAAACTATAATGAATTAAAAATTCTACCCGTTCTTTATAAAATTGCCAAACACAAGCTAAATTACAATTTCTTAATTTTTCATCTCGCAATATAATCCAAGTTGATTGATCTTGGCTTAATTCTTTTTTAAATGGAGTATACAATTCTATAACTTTGCTTTCCATATGTCTTAATAAACGACTATCACAGATAATTTCATTAATTGATCTTTGACAACTAAGATAGGATAATTTAGAATTAGTTTCTACATCTGGATTTTCAATATTAACTCTATCAGTTCCAAAACCATTACAATTAATATCTGCCGTTTGGTGCAATAGCTTAATTCTTAAATTATAAAATTGGATTTCACAATCTGGTTGAGAGCAAATCGATAATTCAGCATTTCGCTTAGTCAACCATTCACGTTGATCTTGGAGAAATAATTTTTTAGTATCCGTGTCTATTATTTTCCTTGACAAACCAAAATATGCCTGACTCATCCTTGTATCTGCTTCATTTAATTGTGAATCTAAACAAATAATTTCCTCAATAGGAGATAGTTCATCATAAATATCACAATTAAAACCAGCAGCCAATGATGAGTTGGAAACTATTAGCAGAATAATATATATATTACGCAAGCTTCATCACCTAGTATGTTGAAGTTGTAGCATTAATACCTTTATGAGCCACAAATAAACCACAACCCATTATTCTACCAGTACCTAAACCTTGTTGCTGTATAAGAATTGAATCTTGTACTTCAAGGTCAGCTAACATTAAACTACGAGTAAATAGATTTCCAGTAGAAGTTTTGATATTATCGGTTTTACCACAAACAGCCTTACGACAATTAATTCCATGTTTAGTCAATTCTATTACCATATTATTTACAAAAGTTTCTTCGCTAATTTCTGGCTTAGTAATTATATGTCTGGCTAATAAAGTCTCAATTTTATCAAGGTTTTTAACTTTAGCAGATTTTACCTGTAATGAATAACCATCGATATCAAATGTCATACCGGAAAGAACCTGAGCTTTATCAATACAATTTTGAGGAAGACGTAAGGTCAATTTAGTACGACGAGATAAATACATAATACTATCAGGTTGTTCTGGACGTTGCCAACCATGGTTTGATTCACCACCACGAATTAAATGCAACCCTGCCAATGGCTCTTGTTCAAACCAAGGCAATGCTTTACAAATTGCTTGGGATAATTTATAAGCATGGTCTAATAATAAACAACGACAATCAATACTGAATGCCATATCCACAACTTCTTCAGATATAACTATATCTTCTTTAGATTCATCTTCTTGCCACAACATAACTTACCTATAATTTAATAAAAGGCTGCTTCTAACCGATCTTCCCAATTATCTGGAGTATCTGGAAAGGGTGGAATTATATCCATACGGAAAAAACGTTCATCAGTCTTTTGTTTTTTTATTATTTCAACTAATTGTTCAAAGTTTTCTAACTCATGGTGTTCTATTAAAATCTGGCTCAGATATAACATATTTTTAATCTATTATTCAGTTAGAGTTTTTATATTATTGCAATGAACTATGATTATTGTCAAGGAATTTTCATTCATATTTTTAATTAGTTTCTATCTTTGATTTTCTTTATTAAATCAGTATTAGATTATGTTCAATGTTTTATATGAACTAAATCAACTATCATCTAACTCTTCTATTAGTTACCTCTCTACGCATCTTTTTTTATTAGTTTATATGTATTCACTTAATTCTCTAAAAATTCAAATAATTTAATTTCATAAAATACTTATTTTGTCAACTATTGAAGGGGATACTACAAACTATAAAAGGAATATTATGATGGCATGATAAATATCATAATTTGACTGAAAATTATAATATAAACAGAAATATAGTTTTTTTAAAAAAAGTAGGAATTTAAACTATGTATTCAAAAAATGATCGTATAAAAGTTATACGAGACGAAATTAATCAGGCTTTAGGGTATCCCAAAGCAGCTGAAATAATGTTGGAAAAACTAAGTTTACTTGGTGTAGATTCAGGCATATTAGCGTTCTGCATAGTGAATGCTCCATTAGGAAATAATGATATATGTAGTGATCAATATATTACTTTGAAAAAAGTTCTTAACTCAAATTTTATATTAAAAAAACCAATGTTTATTCAAGAAGTACGCTATGCATCTATAAGTTTAGATTATAATGTGGAAGAGTATATAAATCAAGTTTTACCCTATGACTTTGCTCCAATCCGTGTTGCATTTAACGAATTAAATAAGAATAATCAAGCATTGTTTGTAATGCAAGAACATCCTTCAATTGTCGAGTCTAAATGTTATAAGTTATTCCAAAATAACAATGGTAAGAAGGATATTTTTGTGTGTGCATTTCCTATCGGAAACGGTAATTTAATTTGGCTTGCTCTCAAAAGTTCTAATAGATATTTTTCCTCAGATAATGTAGAAAATTTGAAACTTTTATTTGACGATTACGGGTTAGGCATTATACTTCAAAGAGCCATTAAGGAGGGAAGTGATTTAAGGTATTTAGGAAATAGCGAATTTACCAATGAACAATGGGATTTAATGCGTTATATATCAACAAATAATAAGATTTCAAGGCAAATATTACAAGAGAATTTTGATTTAAAACCAGAAAATCTTAATAAGATGTTGTCAAAAATAGCTAACTTACATGATTTTAATTTATTCAAAAAAGAAAGAACTGGCCTATTAGAATGGGTTCATTCTTTTTTGTATCAAAAACCTCTAATAAATTGGTTTCCTAATAGGATAATTAGACCAAAAGGAAATCCTAAATACATTGAAGATTAAATATTAGGTTTAGTATTAATAACTTAAATGTGAATTAAGAGCTAAAAAATCATTTTAAAAATCATATAATTAAAAATTGCAGCTTCAGTAGATTTTTAACGTGAATTTTTTAACTCATTGTTTTTATAAAGATACATAATTTTAGATATTAATTCATATTTAATATTAACTCTGCAAAATAATATTAAAAATACTTCCAACAATAAAGTTAAGAATAAGAAAATCTTAGCTTCTAACTTTCAACCAACCCAGGTATCAACATGTGGAAAAGTAAAGGGTTTATCCCTTATTTAACTATCGTATTCTTCAATGCCTTTACCGATTTGGGGCATAAAATAATCATCCAAAATGCTCTATTTAAATATTATGATGGAACTACTCTAACAATTTATACCATCATAATCCAAGCTATGATTTTATTGCCTTTTATAATGGTATTCACTCCAGCTGGTTTTTTATCCGATAAATTTCCCAAAAATAAAGTTATCCAAGTTGCTACTTTTGCCGCAATTCCTATAACTATTATAATCACTTGGTGTTACTATCACGGTGAATTTTGGTTAGCTTTCTGGATGACATTTATATTAGCTTTACAAAGTGCTTTTTACTCACCAGCTAAATACGGTTATATTCGTGAATTAGTTGGAAAAAATAATTTAACAGCAGCTAATTCAGCCGTACAATCAGTGACTATTGTTGCAATCTTATCTGGAATCATGGTTTACAGCATATTTTTTGAAAGCTTATTTTCGGAAAACTTCACTGAAATAGGCGATATTTTAATAGCAGTTAAATATGTCGGTTTTTTATTAATTGCTGGCATTATTCTGGAAGCTTTATTATCGTTACGTTTACCTAAAAAACAAGAAACAAATCCTAAGTTACAATTTGAAGTCAAAAAATACCTAACATTGCGTTATTTCCGTAATAACTTAAAAGGAGCATGGTCAACTAGAGGTATTTGGTTAAGTATCATTGGATTAGCAGTATTTTGGGCTATTAATCAAACTCTCTTAGCTTCTTTCCCAGCTCATTTGAAAGATGTCATTGGCGAAACTGATACTAGAGTTGCAAATGGAATCATGGCATTAGCTGGAATTGGTATAGTATTCGGAGCAGTTTTTGTTAGTAAAGTATCTAAAAATTATATTGAAACCGGATTGATTCCATTAGGTGCTTTGGGAATCTGTATTTCATTAATGATAATTCCATCATTGCAAGATAGCATGACTTCTGGTTTAGTATTTATGGTATATGGGTTTTTCGGTGGCTTATTTATCGTACCACTCAATGCCTTGATCCAATATTATGCCAAAGAAGGTGAAATTGGTATTGTATTATCGGCTAGTAACTTCATCCAAAACATATTCATGCTGACATTTTTGGGTGTAGCTATTGGATTAGCTTATATTGGATTTTCTAATCAAAATACTTTCTATTTACTAGCTATCGTAACTTTTATCGGGACTATGTACTCTATTATTAAATTACCACAATCTTTCATTCGTTATGTTATCACTGGCATGTTAAGACGGCGTTATCAGGTACAAGTTGTGGGCATGAAAAATCTACCATCTACAGGTGGAGTTTTATTGCTTGGTAATCATGTTAGTTGGTTAGATTGGGCAATGCTCCAGATTGCTTCACCACGGCCAATTAGGTTTGTAATGTTACGCAGTTATTATGAAAAATGGTATATCAAATGGCTCTTAAATATGTTCAAAGTCATTCCAATTGGTGCAACTGGAAGCAAACAGGCTTTACAAAAAGTCCAAGATAGCTTAAGTAATGGAGAAGTAGTAGCAATCTTTCCCGAAGGACATATCAGTCATAATGGTCATCTTAGCGTCTTTAAAAGTGGATTTGAGCGAGCTGTTAAAGATACTCAAGCAGTTATAGTTCCATTTTATTTGCGAGGTTTATGGGGCAGCTTATCTTCTTATGCAACTAAAAAATATCGCTATTCAACTGGTAATTCGGGTCAGCGTTTAATTACAGTAGGATTTGGTGAATCGTTGTCTTGTAATGCTAGTGCTGGCGAAGTAAAACAAGCTGTATTGAAAACATCAATTCATACTTGGCAAGAATATAGCCATACTTTAGAACCATTAGCTATCAGTTTTTTACGCACTGCAAAATCCCAAAGCAATAAGCTAATCGTGATGGATGCTACCACAGAATTAACTTATGGACGTTTATTGACAGCTTCTTTAGTCTTTGCCAAACAACTTCAATTAACCATGCAAGGCCAGCAAAATATTGGCTTATTATTGCCTACTTCGGCAGGAGCGACAATAGCAAACTTAGCTGTGTTAATTAATGGCAAAACAGTAGTCAATTTAAACTATACGGCCATACCGAAAGTAGTTGAATTATGTATGGAAAAAGCTGATATAAAAACCATATTAACTTCCAAACGATTTCTAAAAAAACTGGAGGAACGTGGGATTGATATGAGTCCATTGCAAGCCAAAGCTAAGTTTGTGTATTTGGAAGATGTCAAGGCTGAAATTCCTAAATTAACTTTATTGCTCGGATTATTGAAAGCTAAACTATTACCAGTGGTAATTCTGAAAGCTTGCTATTTCCATAAAACTAAGTTAGAAGATACGGCTGCTATTTTATTCAGTAGTGGAAGTGAAGGTGTACCAAAAGGAGTAAAATTGACTCATGCCAATATCATGATAAATATCAAACAAGTTATATCAATGCTAAATCCTCCTGATGATGAAGTGGTGTTAAATTCCTTACCGATTTTTCATGCTTTTGGTTTAACTGTGACTACTTTTATGCCACTGATAGAAGGTATTCCAATGGTATGTCAACCTGATCCTACTGATGCCAAAACTATAGGTAGATTAATTGCTCGTTATCAAGTTAGTATTTTAGTTGCTACTTCAACTTTTTTACGCATTTATACTAAAAATAAACGCTTACATCCATTAATGTTTCAATCTTTGCGTTTAGTTGTAGCTGGTGCTGAACGGCTTAATCCAGATGTTCGTAGTGCTTTCAAGGAGAAATTTGGTAAAGATATTCATGAAGGTTATGGAGCTACTGAAACATCTCCTGTTGCTGCCTGTAATATTCTTGATATTTTGTTGTCTCATTCTGGCGATGTGCAGGTTGGCAATA
>JQIA01000145.1_pt1 | contig 31371 bp, 24 predicted proteins | sample 811431 | NCBI WGS metagenome assembly JQIA01 (sample SAMN02998118, study PRJNA258478) | marine sediment metagenome | biome: marine; feature: seafloor; material: sediment; isolation source: oil-polluted sediment collected from 3 locations (0.5 km, 0.7 km and 0.9 km)... | place: USA: Gulf of Mexico ...
CTATAATTTATTATAACTCTTTAAATTACCTTAGAATATTGTTTTTATTACTTTGTCAATGCGTAAGTCCTATCTCTATATTTAAATTCCTTTTTTCTTTTTTGTCAAGGGGGACTGAGCAATTACTATTAATCAACGATATTTTAGATTTATCCAAAGTTGAAGCTGGCAAAATTGAAATACAATTTGAATCTGTAGTATTAAATGATTTATTAACTATGATTAGCCAGAAATTCTTACCAATTGCCAATGATAAAGGAGTAGAATTTACGACTACTATAGTAGATGATATACCGAAAATAATAATAACAGATAGTCAAAGAATCAAACAAATTATCAATAATTTACTGTCCAATGCATTTAAATTCACTAGTGAAGGCGAAGTAAAATTAATAGTGCAGCATCCAACAGAAATCCCAGCTATTATAGAAAAATTAGAATTACATAAAACTATTGCTATCAGCGTAACTGACAGTGGCATTGGAATTCCAACAGACAAACAACAAAGTATATTTAAGGCTTTCCAACAGGCCGATGGTTCTACTAGCCGAAGTTATGGAGGTACTGGTTTAGGTTTATCCATCTCTCGACAATTAGCTCGGCTATTGGGAGGAGATATAACGTTAGTCAGTGAACCAAATCAAGGTAGTACATTTACCTTATATTTACCAGAAGGTGAACTTTCTTCGCCATTAGAAACTACTGCTCCATCACTGCCAATTGAACCAGCTTTATTAACAGAGGAATATCAATCTCCTCAAGAAATTATAGTAGCGGATGATAGAAATAATTTATTTTCTGATGATAAGACTATTTTAATAATTGAAGATGATCGAAAATTTGCTAATATTATTAGAGATTTGGCTAAAAACAATGGATTTAAATGTTTGATGGCAGAAGATGGTATTACTGGTCTCAATTTGATTGATGAATATAAGCCAAATGCGATAATTTTAGATATTGGTTTACCAAAATTAGATGGTTTAACTCTTATGCAAAAATTGAAAGATAAACCAAGTATTCGCCACATTCCAGTACATTTTATCTCTGCTGCTGACCAAAGTATTGATGCGAAAAAAATGGGTGCAATTGGTTATTTAGTTAAACCTGTTAGCCTTGAAAAATTACATAAAGCTATACAAAAAATTGAAAATTTTCTAACTAAGACAGTGAAAAAACTATTAATTATCGCAGATAGTGAACCAAATCAAAAAAGAATTACGAACTTAGTAATGGATGAAGAATTACAAACTGTAATATCTCTTACTAGCGAAGATGCTTGCCAAGAATTACAAACAACAACTTATGATTGTGTGATTTTAGATATGGACTTAGAACAAGGTTCTGGTAGTAGATTATTAGAAAAAATGTATCAAGAGAAAGTTCCGCCTTGTAAAATCCCTATTATTGTATATGCCAATCGTGATTTAACCAAAGAAGAAGAAGCTTTGCTATTGCTTTGCTCTGGTGAAATACCAATTAAATCGGTAAGTTCCCCAGAACACTTAGTTGATGAAACTAGTTTGTTTTTGCATCAAATAGAAGCCAATTTATCTACTGATAAACGTAAAATATTGCATATGGTACATGACAAGAAGACTATTTTAAAGCATAAAAAGGTCTTAATTGTTGATGATGATGAACGAAATATCTTTGCATTAGCCACAATTTTAGAGAACCAAGATGTCGAAGTAATTTGTGGAGTAAATGGTAAGGAGGGATTAGAACTTTTAGAATCTAATGATGATATCGATATGATATTGATGGATATTATGATGCCAGAAATGGATGGTTATGAAGCTATCCAGGAAATTCGTAAATTGGATAAATATAAAAATCTACCTATCATTGCTCTCACTGCCAAAGCTATGAAAGACGATAGAACTAAATGTATTGAAGCAGGAGCTAATGATTATTTAGCTAAACCGGTTGAGACGGATAAACTGTTGTCTTTGATGCGGGTATGGCTATATCGATAGTTTTAAAATATTGGTATAAATCTGGTATACTGAATAAGTACTGATTAACTAAAGAGAAAACTATGAAATTTTCTAATTTATTTTGTGTTGGTTTATTAACTATATCTGCACATACGTCTTATGCAGAAGCACCTCAATTAAAATCAGGAGTTCAATTTGAACATGTGATGACTATTGGTTCTCAAGGTTCTGGTGATGGTCAGTTTCGCTATATTGAGGATTTAGCTTGGGATAGTGATGACAATTTAATGGTTACAGATGCAGTAAACGTTAATATTCAAGTATTTGATAGAATGACTGGCAAATTTATCAAAAAATTCGGTAGTAAAGGTGAAGGAAAAACACAGTTTGAAAAACCAGAAGGAATTGCTGTTGATCCAGATGGTAATATTTTTATTAGTGATCACGCCAGTGGTTATATTAAGAAATTTGATAAACATTTTAATCATCTAAAAACATTTGCTGAATTTGGTACTGAACCAGGTGAAAATATGGATGCTGAATTTATGGATATAGCTAATGGGCTACTTTATATGGCAGACTCTGGTAATAATCAAATTGATATTTTTGATTTGGAAGGTAATTTTAAATTTGAACTTGGTGGTGAAGAATTATCTCAAATACTTGATGAGCCAGAATCAGTTAAAATAGATAGTCAAAATAATATTTGGGTAAATGATACTGGAAACAATCGTGTCCAACTATATTCTAGTGCTGGAAAATTTATCCAACAATGGGGAAAAGAAGGTGATGCTCCAGGTGAATTTAGAAAACCAATGGGACTTGCCATTGACCAATACGATAACATTTATATTGGAGAAGTTAACAATGATAGAATCCAAATATTTGATAAAGACTTTAATTTTATCACAATGTGGGGAAAACCAGGTAATAAGAACGGTGAATTTGGCAATATCCACGGTATTGTTGTGGATGAACGAGGACATGTTTATGTTGGTGACACCGCAAATAATAGAATTCAAGTATTTAAACCAGTAATTAAGTGACATCTATTACATAGGAATCTTACTAAAATTAGCTTGGGTAGATTTAAAACCCAGCATTTTTATCAATATTATCAATATTTTTCTGAATTACATTTCATTTTATCTAGCCTACATTTAATTTTAAGATAAATAAGTTATTTTTTCTTAAATTAGTGTAGGATGTGTTGAGGAACAAAGCACATTAGTCAAACTTTTTCTAATTTATATTTTAGTTGGAATTATAGTTTTTATAGTGCAAAATTGTACTCAAAATTTTCAATATTCTCCATCCTATCAAATATTACAATGAAAGACAATAATTTATTAAGCTATATTGGCACAAAACTCATGCTCTTTTTGGGCATTATGAATCTTATATTAATTGGAGCAGTTCTTTTTGTTATATTTCAATTACATGTTAATGTTCATGCTCAATTTCAAAGCTTGACAAAGGAAACTAGCAACACAATTGCTGCTTTAGCTCCTTTAATAAAAAATTTAGAATCAATCTCTGATAATGTTACTAACATTGGTGATTCAGCCAATCTTACCTATGTAGCATTAAGAAAAATTAAAAAATTTCAAGCTGAATTAACACAAGATAAAATACAAGCAGAATCAATTAAATCTATAAAAACTTGGAATAAAAAAGCTATTACAAATATTCAAATAGTCAGAGATATAGTGGACAATGCAAAAAGAAGTACCAATGACAGTGGTGGTAATTTTAGAATGATTGAACAACACTTGAATGCTTTTAAACAAATAAATTTGATTGAAGAAGCAATGGAATTTGTCGAACTTGAGATTTTTATCACTTTGGGACTTATTATAATTTTAAGTTTAATTACTTCCATTATTATTTCTAAATTACTGAAACAATCTAAAAAAGTAATTAGTCAGGCTTCCAAAGCAAATGCTTCTTTTAAAGCGATAATTGATGATGTTGTCCAAGTTGCTCAAGGATTAGCAATTGGTAATTTAACCGTTACTCCACAAGCTGATTATGGTGAAAAATTTATTCAACTTAAAAATGCTTTAGAAACAACATTATTGAATCAAAGTAAAGTTATTGAAGATATTACTCGAATTTCACAAGGATTAGCTAATGGCGATCTAAACGTTGTATCCAAAGCTAAATATAACGGAGATTTTATTCAAATTAAAGAAGCTTTACAAATAGTTTCATTTAATCAAAAACAACTTGCTGAAGATGTTATTCAGGTATTGCAAGGACTTGCAAATGGGAATTTAAGTATTAAACCCAAAGCAGAATATAGTGGGGATTTTATCCAGATTAAAACTTCTTTACAAACTACTTTATCCGATTTGCAAAAGCTTATTGAAGATATAGTACAGGTATCGATTGGTTTAGCACAAGGCAATAATGTTATGGCCAAGGCTGAATATCAAGGTGATTTTAGCCAGATTAGACATGCCCTAGAAAATGCTTCAAATAAATTAGTTGAATCAACAGCCCAAAATACTGCTCAAAATTGGATAAAAAGTAGTCAAGCTGATTTAAATGCAATAATTAGAAGCGAACAAGATATTGTTACTTTAGCAAGAAATATAATTTATTTTTTGTGTGAGTATGTAGAAGCTCAAATTGGACTATTTTATTTATTTAAAGAAGACGAAGAATATTTACAAATTATTTCTGGTTATTCTTACGTAAAAAATAACGAAAGACCAAATAAATATTTAATTGGAGAAGGTTTAGTTGGGCAAGCAGCCTTGAAGAAGAAAACTTTGCATATTCAGCAAGCTGCTGAAGAATGTCCAAATATCATCCGTTCTGGTTTGTCCAATGCTATACCACGTAACATATTAATACTACCTTGTTTATATGAAAATTCAGTAAAAGCTGTTTTAGAAATAGGTAGCAGCACTAAACTATCTGATATTCAGCGTAATTTTTTAGAACAGGTATTGCCAAATATCGGCATTGCGATCAACACTGCCAATTCCCGTTCCCAAATGCAAAAACTATTGCAACAAAGCCAACAACAAGCAGAGGAATTACAAACCCAGCAAGAAGAACTACAAAAGAGCAATGAACAATTACAAACTCAATCTGAAGAATTACAAACCCAACAAGAAGAACTAAGAGAATCGAATGAATCTCTCGAAGAAAAAACTAGAGATTTAGAACGACAAAAGCTAGAAATTCAAGATAAAAATCAGGCTTTAGAAATAAATCGGGTTGAGATGAAAAAAACTCAAATCGAAATGGAAAAAACTCAAGCTGCAATTACTATTAAAGCTGAAGAATTGGAATTAGCCAGTAAATATAAATCTGAGTTTTTGGCTAATATGTCACATGAATTGCGTACTCCTTTGAATAGTTTGCTTATTTTATCACAGCTGTTAGCAGATAATAATTCCGGCAATTTAGAGAAAAAACAAATTGAATATGCCAAAACTATCAACAGTGCTGGCAATGATTTGCTAACATTAATCAACGACATTTTAGATTTATCCAAGGTTGAAGCTGGCAAAATTGAAATGCAATTTGAATCTGTAGTATTAAATGATTTATTAACTATGATTAGCCAGAAATTCTTACCAATTGCTGACGATAAAGGAGTAGAATTTACGACTACAATAGTAGATGATATACCAAAAATAATAATAACAGATAGCCAAAGAATTAAACAAATTATCAATAACTTATTATCTAATGCATTCAAATTTACTAGTGAGGGAAAAGTAAAATTGATAGTACAACATCCAGTTGCAATTCCTGCCAATATAGAAACCTTAAAATTAACCAATCCTATTACTATAAGTGTAACTGATACTGGGATTGGAATTGCAACGGATAAGCAGCAAAGTATATTTGCGGCCTTTCAACAAGCTGATGGTTCTACTAGTAGAAAATATGGAGGCACTGGTTTGGGTTTATCTATCTCTCGACAATTAGCTCGTTTATTAGGTGGAGAGCTAACGTTAACTAGTGAACCAAATCAAGGTAGTACATTTACTTTATATTTACCAGAAAAAAGTGATGAATCATCTTCATCAATTGCCGAAACTGCTCCTCAATTACCAATCGAACCACCTTTATTAACAGAAGAATATAAATCACCTCAAGAAGTTTTAATGACTGATGATCGCAATGATTTATTATCTACTGACAGAACTATTTTATTGATAGAAGATGATCACAAATTTGCTAATATTCTTCGAGATTTAGCTCATGATAAAGATTTTAAATGTATATTGGCAGAGGATGGCCTAATCGGTCTTCAATTAGCTGAAGAACATAAACCTAGTGCGATAATTTTAGATGTTGGATTGCCAAAGTTGGATGGTCTGACTGTGATGGAAAAATTGAAAAATAACCCAAGTACTAGACATATTCCAGTGCATTTTATCTCTGCTTCCGATCAAGGTTTAGATGCTAAAAAGATGGGTGCTATTGGTTACTTGGTTAAACCAGTAAGTATGGAGAAATTGCAGACAGTTTTTAAAAACATCGAAATTTTCCTAGCTAAAACTGTAAAAACTTTATTAATTGTGATGGATAGTAAACCCAATCAACAACGAATTATGGATTTAGTAGCAGATAAAAATTTACAAATTGAAATATCTGTAACTAGTGAAGATGCTTGTAATAAAATGTTAGCAACAACTTATGATTGTGTAATTTTAGATATGGATTTAGAACAATGTTCTGGTAGTAAACTATTAGAAAAAATGCAACAAGAAAAAGTCCAACCTTGTAAGATTCCAATAATTGTTTATGCAGACCGTGATTTGACTGCGGAAGAAGAAACTTTATTACAGCATTGTGCTAGTGAAATACCAATTAAATCCGTAAGTTCTCCAGAAAACCTGATTGATGAAACAAGTTTGTTTTTGCATCAAATAGAGTCTAGTTTATCTCTTGATAAGCGTAAAATGTTACACATGGTGCATGATAAGAAAACGATTCTTAAATATAAGAAAATTTTAATTGTTGATGATGATGAACGCAATATTTTTGCTTTAGCTACAATTTTAGAAAACCATGATGCCGAAGTAGTCTGTGGAATGAATGGTAAAGAAGGATTAAAATATTTGAATCAACATGATGATATTGCAATGATTTTAATGGATATTATGATGCCAGAAATGGATGGATATGAAGCTATCCGAGAAATTCGTAAACAGGATAAACATAAAAATTTACCTATCATTGCTCTTACTGCCAAAGCTATGAAGGATGACAAAGCAAAATGTATTGAAGCTGGGGCTAATGATTATTTGGCTAAACCAGTTGATACTGATAAATTGTTATCTCTGATACGAGTTTGGTTGTATAGGTAATTTTGAATATTAAGAACATTAGCTTTGATAAGAATAACTATTAAAATCTGTTAAAACTTTCGCATAAAGATAAGGTATTCCTTACAATATGCAGAAAGTATTTTCATCTAAGATAGTTAAATTATATTTAACGTACGATACCACGAGTAGAGTTATTTAAAAAATTGATTAATTGATTAATTTCTGGATGTTTGACACTTAATTCTGTTAATTGTTCAATAGCCTGTTCAGTAGTATTATGCTGTTTATAAATAATTTTATAAGATTGATGTAAAATTCTAATTAGTTCATTACTGAATCCACGACGTTTCAAACCTTCTTTATTAATACCATAGGCTTTAGCACGATTACCCCACACAGTTATAAAAGGAGGAACATCTTTAAAAATCAAAGAGTTAGCCCCAGAAAAGCTATGTTCTCCCATCATACAAAACTGATGCACTAAGGTAAAACCGCCTAAAATAACATGGTCAGCAATTTGTACATGACCAGCCAAAGAAGCTCCATTGGCAAAAATAGTATTATTACCAATTTGACAGTCATGAGCAATATGACAATAAGCCATAATCCAATTATCATTTCCAATTCGAGTAACATGTCCACCCTGAACTGTACCACGATTCATAGTACAGTATTCTCGAATTTCATTGCGATCCCCAATTTCTAAATAAGTATCTTTTTCATTGTCATCATATTTTTTATCTTGAGGAATTTCTCCCAATGATGCAAATTGATAAATATTATTATTCTGACCAATTGTGGTTGGACCTTTAATTACCACATGTGAACCTATCTTGGTGCCAGCAGCTATTTTTACATTGGCATCAATAACAGAAAATGGACCAACTTGCACATTGGAATCAAGTTCTGCTTTTGGATCAATCAGGGCGTGAGGTGAAATCAATCTTCAATATCTCTTTTCATACACATAATATCCGCACTGGCAACTATTTTGTCATCAACTTTAGTTGTGCCAGTATATTTCCAAATTCCCCGAACTACTCTGGTCAATTTAACTTCTATTAATAATTGGTCACCGGGTTCAACTGGTTTTTTAAAACGAGCTTTGTCTATACCTACTAAATAATATAGTGAACCACCTTCTGGTTGTAATTCTGCGGTTTTGAATGATAATATACCGGTAGCTTGAGCCATTGCTTCAACTAACAAAACTCCTGGCATAACTGGTCGATGGGGAAAATGGCCCTGAAAAAATGGTTCATTATAAGTGACGTTTTTAATAGCTATCAAGAATTCACCAACTTTATAATCAAGGACCCGATCTATTAATAAAAATGGGTAACGATGATGTAAATGTTGAAAAACTTGATGGATATCCATACTATTCATAAATTATTTTCCAATTTCCAATTTTTTTAAGCGTTGAGCCATTTCATTAAGTTGTTTAAATCTAAGGTAATTTCTATGCCAATGTTGATTAGTTTCAATTGGTGTTCCCGAAGAATAAACTCCTGGTTTCTTGATTGATCTAAGAACTATCGAACCACCAGTAACACAAACATTATCAACTATTTCCAGATGACCAGAAATACCAACTCCCCCACCAATTAAACAATTTTTGCCTATTTTAGTGCTACCAGCAATTCCGACACAGCCAGCGATAGCAGTATTTTCCCCGATTTGGACATTATGAGCTATTTGAATTAAATTGTCCAGTCTAGCTCCATTGGCTATAACAGTATCTTCCAATGCTCCTTTATCAATAGTGGTATTAGATCCAATTTCTACGTCATTACCAATTAAAACCCCACCAAGTTGCGGAACTTTGACCCATTGTCCATTGTCATTGGCATTACCAAAACCATCAGAACCAATCACAGCTCCAGGATGTATTATAGTTCGTTGTCCAATTTTAGTTCCTGAACATAAAGTTACATTAGCTTTTAGTTGGCAATTATCACCAATTTCGACATTAGATTCTATGACACAACCAGGGTTAATTTCAACTTCTTTTCCAATTCTAGCTCCAGCTTCAATAACAACTTGTGGCCCTATATATACGCTGGAATCTAAAATTGCATCTGGGCTAACATAAGCACTTGGATGGATTCCGGGAGGTTTAGGAATTATGGGATTAAATAGAGCGGCAGCTTTGGCATAACCTAAATAAGGATTATCCATAACTAATTTAGCCACTTTACAAAATTCACGATCCTTTGCCGTTAGAATCACCGCCGCAGCTTGAGTTTTGCTAAGTTCATTGCGGTATTTACTGCTAGAAAAGAAGCTTATTTGTTGTTGGTTGGCTTTATTTAATGGAGCAATTCCAGTAATAATTTCTGCATCAGAAGCTTCTAATTTAGCTCCGATTTTGGTTGCTAGTTCGGTTAGGGTTATTTTCATTTGGCTATACATTCGCTCATACTTATATTATCAATATCTTTTACATTAATTTCCAAACCTTCAAAATAGTTTTTTAAATTTTCATAAGTATTATCATCATTATATGATGTACTAACAATTTCTTTTTCTAATTTTAATTTGATAAATCCACATATTTTAAACAAAATTTTAAGTTTTTCTTCCTCAAATAATTTTATTATCTCTCTATTTATAGGAATGTTTATTCCTTTCCTTTTGAGATATTTAGAAAAAATTATTTTAAAAAATCTTAAATAAGAAGTAAATTCATAAGTTAACAATGCTATATCATTATATCTCATATATAGACCATTCTCTTCATCTTCACTTTTTTGTACAAATCTTTCAATCAAAGAGAATAAATAAACTGAACACAAAATATCTTCAAATTTAGTATTTTTATTAAATATTTTTTCATACAAACCATCTATATGATCTTTATTTGAGACAAAAAATAGATTTGTACTGAAATTAATATCATCATATGCACGTTCTTCGTATGCTAAATATGTTGGGTCTTGTAATTCATATGCTAAATATGCTTCAGCACATATATTATTTGGTATAATTTCAACATTTTCTGGAATCTTTCCCCTAAATTCCCCTTCTCTTTTTTCATACCAAAATTTAGTTTTAAAAGATTCTTGTTGTAATCTAATTTGCACTTCATCATTAGCATGAAAATCTCTATCTGAAATTGGATTTTGTGAATTGGTATAACGAGTAACCTGCAAATCAAAATCCTTACCACCAGATTTTAATAAACGTAAGGTTATCAAAATTTCATCATCCATTCTTTCTCGTTCTATTGGAGAAGCATTTTTATAAGCAGAATAAATAGCATAAACAGTTTGAGCTCCATTTATAATTTGAAATCCGTAAACTTTGAATTTATTAGCTAGTTTACTAATCTCAGGTAGGGAGTTTACTATTGCTGTTATTCCATTGTTGTAATACCAAAAGAAAGCTGGATTATCAATAATAGTTGTTTCCATTTGCTGATTAATTGTGGAATTAATAATTGGATTACGAACATTTTTAAAAAATAAGTTAAAACTAAATTCTTCAAATAATTTGAATATTATTGAAGGTTTTACCAAAAAAATATAAGCATCAAAAGGTTTATCAACTTTAATAAAATCTCCATTAGTTTTTCGTCTTGTAACCTCTAATTCGATTTGAATATCTTCAGGCTTATAAGTATGTTCTAACGGATTAGAAGGTTTTATTTGTTTGTATTTTTGTTCAATATAATCATGTTTAATTCTATTTATATCAACAAATTTTAATTCATGTGGTTTAAACTCTTGATTAAAACTAATTACATTTTCGTTAATATTTTCTTGACAAAGAGATAAGAAAATAAATTTAACTAAACCATTATTTTTAATATGTTCTAATAACTCAAATAGTTTAGTATTGAATTTACTGTTTTTAGTCGGTTTTTTATTACCTCGTAATATAGTTGTAAAATCACTTAAAGCATATCCAATTTCTGTACTGCCAATATCTTTTGAAATATTCTTTTTTATATTCCACTTTGATTGAATAACATAATAAATAACACTACCTCTGCTATCTTTTGTATCAAAAATAATATCGCAAGAATTATCACCAGGACCATCTGTTATATAAGATACATAATTAGTTCTTTTACCATAAAATTTTAAAAACCAAATTAGTAAAGCATAACTTTTTTGATTGTTTATTGAATTATGATATTTTTTTATCATTTCATCATTTGGATATTTTTCTATAATATCAGATAATTCTTGATCAATAATTTCGTAAAAGTCTTTGGTTAACATATTATTCTCTATTGATATATAATATATTTAATGATAAAAAATCCACATTTTCCAAAGCCCGAAATTTTTCTATTTGAACTCTTTTTAAAAACATAACCTAGTTAACCCATATAAAAGATGAAATTATGCAACTATTTTACTAACAAAGCAACTTTTCTGTATAGATAACTCAACCAAAATTATTAATATGGTAAACTAACCACAGCCTCCAGACCTCCAATAGCCCGATTCCGCAAAATTACATCACCACCATGAGCCCTAGCAATATTCCTCGCAATACTCAACCCCAAACCAGTTCCACCAGTTTCACGATTACGAGACTTCTCTAAACGAAAAAATGGTTCAAACACAGTTTCTAAAGCTATTTCAGGAATACCTTGTCCTCGATCAGCCACGATAATATACAACTGGTCATCCTGCATTATTAAACTAATTGAAACTTGTTTAGCATATTTATGAGCATTATCAATCAAATTAACTAAACACCGTTTAAGAGCCTGTGGATTGGATGGATAAGGCGGTGGAGAATAATCAGTTTCAATTGTCAATGGCAAACCCATTTCTTCATAATCAGCCTGTAAACTTTCGGCCAAAGCTAAGATATCTAAAGGTTGAGCAGGTTCATTAGTATTTAGACCTCGCATAAAATCCAAAGTAGCATCTATCATAGTTTGCATTTCATCTAAATCTTTAATAAAAGGTTTTTTTTCATCATTAAACTGCTCTATACGTAATCTTAAGCGAGTAATAGGGGTTTTTAAATCATGAGAAATTGCAATCATAATCCTCGTCCTATCTTCCAAATAACGAGCTAGTCTAGTTTGCATTTGATTAAAAGCTCGAATAGCAAGGCGTAGTTCGATTGGACAATTTTCTGATAAGGGAGAATGATGAATGTTACGGCCTAAATGTTCGGCAGCTTCAGTTAAAATCGCCAATGGACGAGTAACCCAATGTACTGCTAACAAAGATAAAGCTAATACAATACTAATTAATACAGCCAAAGATAATATCAGTCGCCATGGAGTAGATATATCTTCTTGGATTGGATGAGTATGTTCAAACGTAACCCAATTACCATCTTGTAATTGGATATTGGCATAAAAAGGTTTATGTAAACGTATTTCTAAGCCTAAAAATTTCAGAAAATTATTTGAAGAATAACTTTCTTTTTCTATCATGCACAAAGAACGTTTACCTATTTTAAAATTTAAATAAGTGACAATATATTCTAAATTAGGCGTGTAATTACCAGGTATACAATCAGCGGATGGTTTTGGTTGCCAAGAAACTTGCAAATGTAAAGTGTTTAATATTACTAATAATTCATCTCGTTTTTTAGGAGGTAAAGAATCTAACATACTGACAGTTTCAATCATATGTAAAGTTAGATGTTTTTCTTGTAGTTTAGCAATCTGCCAATGCCGATCTTTAAATAATATGATTGTGCTTAGTATTTGGGCTAACAATAAACCTACTAATAAAACTAAAACTAATCTACCAGATAATGAAGAAGGTAATACTTTCATATTGAATTTACTTCAGCAGCTAACTTATAACCAATCCCACGAGCAGTTTTTATAATTTCTGGTTGTTTAGCATTTTCACCTAAATGCCGCCGTAAACGCCCCACTAATACATCAACACTCCTATCAAAGGCTAATGCTTCCCTTCCTTGGCTTAATTCCAATAACTGATCTCGTGTCAATACCCGTTTAGGATAATCCAAAAATACTCGTAATAACCGAAATTCTCCAGCACTTAAGGGAATTACTATTCCTTGTGGTGAAGTCAAATGGCTAGAATTTAAATTTAACGTCCAATTGGCAAATGATAAATTAGTTTTAGATTCTATTTCATCACTACCAGGTAAAGTACGACTTCTGCGTAAAATTACTTTAATTCGTACTAATAATTCTCGTGGATTAAATGGTTTTGGTAAATAGTCGTCTGCTCCCATTTCTAAGCCAATAATACGATCAGTTTCTTCACCTAAAGCACTGACAATGATAATAGGAATATTATGGCGAGCTCGTAAATTACGGCATATTTCTAGACCGTCTTCGCCAGGTAACATTAAATCTAGTATTACTATATCTATTTTTTTCTCATCAATAATTTTCCATAAAGTTTTACCATTATCAATTGTTGTTACTCGGAAATTATTTTTTTCCAAATAATTTTGCAATAAATTACGGATTTCTGAATCATCATCAACAATTAGAGCGTGATCAGGTAGCTTTGTCATAAATAATATAAATTGTAAACGAATGTAAACAAAGTTGGGTTAGACATGTTTTTTAACAAAAAAGCATTTTTTAGACATAAACAGTTTACAAAGTTATGTTTTAATGCTAATCAAAGATTAAGAATTTACTAATATGCTAATATACTAATATTATTAGTAACTAAATATTATCATAATATTAATAATTAATGGTTCTTACTGTTAGTTAAACACCCCATAAAAAAATTTATTTTTATATAAAAAAAATAATTTTGTATAAATTTACTAGTTACAACAAAAATTTAATTTTAATTTATTACTAAATCTGAATTGTTTTAAACAGGAAAAATTATTATGAGACATGTAATCGTATTTTTAGGTGTAGTTGGTATTTGTTTAGCAGTATTTGCTTGGATAGAAAATGATAGAATTGAGCAAGTTGTTGCCCAAAAGAAAGCACAACAGGATATGACTATGCAGGTTGGAGAACTTTCTGAAGTTAAATAATTTTAAAATTGATACTCAATGACAATTTTAAAGAGGATTTATTATGTCAATAAGTGCATTTGCACTAATAGGTATAGATGCAATAGCCTTTGCATATGAGATTATAAAGGCTAATAATAAACTATCAAATAATGTATTTTAATTCAATGTAGGTAAGGACAATTTCCTTACCTATATTTATTATTAGTTACTACAGTATTTATCGGCAAATGTTGTTAAACCAATATGTAATATATATACTGTTATAGCAACATCCACGATTTGTAATTTCACTCCAAAAAATCCCATCTCATTTAAGGTTTTAGCAAACCTATCTAACAACATTAATTTTTCCATTCTTAAATCAATCTTGCAAATAGCTTTACTAGCAAATCTTTGTAAAAAAAAATCAGCATTTTCCCTAACATTAGCCTCAATATTTTGCCGTTGTGTAAGCGGCAATTCATATGCTGAAGAACCAAAAAAGTTATTATCTACCCTTATATCACATGGTGTGGCAATTGTAGATTGACTTAGCTCATTTAATTGAATGTCAATCTGAATAGATAAATCATCAATTTCTTCTGGTGTAAAAAAATTGCCCATGATGCCTATTACATTACCTGTAATGTTAAGTTTTTCCCAGTAGAAAAATTAATAAAATACACCATAGCTGATGCAAATAATTTAGCATTTTTATCGGTCAAATGAGATAATATTATATCTTGAGTACCATTTAATCTAAGTTTCCAAGTTGGAATAGACTTGAAGTCTAGTTCAGATACTAATTTGACTTCAAATATTTGGTCAAAAGCTAAACGTTGTGTAGTACCAGATATATTTTTCCAATTAATTGATTTGGATAATAAATTTTTCCATATAATAGCTTTATCTGTCAATGCAATACCTCTGGAATTAGATAGTACATATCCAGTATCAAAATAAAACTGGTAAAGTTCATCTTGATTACGAACTGATTGAAATAATTTTGTGCCAACTTTTAAATTACTACCAGCAAATTTAAAACTTAAATCACGAAATAAACGAGTAGATAGGACTACCTTAAAATTACGATAACTATCTGATTTATTTTCTGGTTTGGAAAATATTTGTGTTATTAATTTATTTAATAATAGGTTATCTGCTTTAGATATTTCTAATCTACTACAATTAGACAAAAACTTAGATAAACAGGCATCTAATAATTGTAAGGATATTATTGGTGATTTATTTTGATTATCACATAAAGTAATCCAACCTGCTAAAATAGCTTGTTCTTTTTCTGGGATAAGTAACTTTATTGATTCTGAACCAACTTGATTAAAGTTAATAAAATAGATTATAGCTTGAGCCAAGGTTGTAATAGCTTCTTCTGGAACTTCAGATAAACGGATATTTTTATTGTTATTAATTCGTAAGTTCCAACCAGTTAATGATAAACCTCGTTCATAACTCAGAGCAACACTATTTATTTGATCAAAAGCTAATCGTTGAGGTTTATCTGCAATATTTTTCCATAAAATGGCTTTGTTAGTTAAAGCAATGCCACGTGAAAATGATAATACACGTCCAGTATCATAATAAAAATAATATTTTTCTTCTGCCTTGTGTAATTTAGGAAATAATTTAGTTTTAGGACGTTGAAAATAATCAGTAAATTTAAATTCTAAACTTTGTAAATAATAGTGATTTTCAATCACACTTTGAAAATTACGATAATTGTCTTCGAATGGCAATACATCATCCAATATTAATACTTGTTCAATTATTTCATCTAAAGCTAATAAATCGTCAGATGATGGTTGTGGACTAATCTTTGTCAAACAACTACCCATCAATTGTAATGCACTTCTATAATTACCTTGTTCTTTGAAAGTTTGTAAAGATCGTAAATCATTGCATAATACAGCAGCAGAAATATTCATTGGCAACCATAATAAGATAAACCAATATTTATACAACTTATCCATAATATTTTCCTATTTATAAAATGCTAATTATAAATTAACGTTTTATATATGTTGGTATTTTAAGACTGTTATTTACAAGTATTAGATTTTTGAGCAGCAAAATAAGCGGCAATATTTTCAATATCAGTATCATCACCAAATAACAAAGCCATTTGAGACATTTGTGATTCTTGTCTAATACCATTTTTATAGGCTTGCATAGCTATGATCAAATATTCCTTATGCTGTCCGGCTAGTTTTGGGAAAAAAGGTAATACACTATTACCATCTGGCTGATGGCATACTGCACAAACCTCAATTTTAGCTTTACCTGCTTTTACTTGAGGAGTTTGAGGTTGTTGAATACAGGAATTAGACTTTTGAGTAGCAAAATGAGCAGCTAAATCTGCAATATCATTATCATCATTAAAATATCTTTTTGCTATCGTATACATTGTTGGAACATCTCTGACCTTATCTCGATAAGCTTTCATAGTTTTAACAAGATATGCTTCATGTTGCCCAGCTAAATTTGGATATATTGGAATTTTGCTATTACCATCTATTGCGTGGCAACTAATACAATGAATCGCTTTAGTTTTACCAGCAGCAGGGTCTCCAGCAGCATAAACGGTATTTAATAACAATAAGCCTATTATAACAAAATTTTTCATAATTTTTTATAAAATTCCGTGCATAACACACGGAATTATTAAGCTTTATTGAGCTGGTTGGGCAGCTATCCATTCTGAAATGGCTTTTATGTCATCATCAGTAAGAGTCATTGTAAAAGGAACCATAGTTCCTGTTTGACCATTAGTACGTTTTTTATCCTTAATATCTTTAGTTTGAGCAATTAAATATTCTGCATTTTGTCCTGCTAAATTAGGATAAATTGGCTGAATTGGAGTTTTAGCATCAGCACCATGACAAGTATTACATAATTTACTTGTGTACAAAGCTCCACCATCAGCAGCAACTGTTACGTTACTAATAGCTAAACCACTAACTGCAACTAAACCAATACCTAAAGTCTTTAAAACGGATCGCATTAATAAATCTCCCTTAATCAGATTTATGAAATTGTTAAAATATTAAGTTTGGAGCAGACTTCGCTCTCATACTATTTTACAATGTAAATTGCTTATTGCAAAATTTATATTTAATATTGTGATAATTAATGATATTAAATTTGTAATATGATAAATTAATTCTTAAAAAAATTATGTTTAATATTTTATGTTATCAATATGATATGTAATATAAACATTAAAACTAGCATAAAAATTTTATTTTATAACATGGTATGATATTTTTAATATACTTAAGCTTTAAATAGTTATAACTTAAATATAATTTATTACTTAATAATAATTAAAACCTTGCACTTAAAAATACTAATTGCAATCTAGTGTAATTTTGATTCAAATTATCCAATAATTAGAATCAGTTATTGCTAATATTAAAGCAACCTAGATTTATTTTATAAAAATTAATATATGAACTACTTAGAAACTGAAATAACCAATCAAACAATAATTGGCCTAATTATTTTAATAACTAGTTTATTAATGGGAATCATAGGAATATTTTTATTTGATGGCAAAAATTGGGGATTAAATATTACTCTATTTGGTTTATTATTGATAACTTTTGTATCAATTATTAGAATTTTTAGCCAATTATATATGGGTTATCGTGAGTATATTTTAATAGCAACAGGAATATTTTTTATTCTAGCTTTAACTTGGCGTGATTCTTTGGTATTAAATAGTTTGAGTTATTTAGGATTAGTATTAACGATTAGTCTTGCTTTTAATGCTGGCACTAGACCAAAACTACGTCATATTGAAATTTCTCAAGTATTTCAAGATTTTTTATTATCTATTGAATATGGTATTAGTAGTTATCGTGAACTAATACGTGAAGATATACACTGGGGTGAAGTTAAAAATCGTTGGGGTGATAATGTTAATTCTGCTTTTAGAGGATTAATGGTTACTATACCAATGCTATTAATTTTTGGATTTTTATTAGTAGCCTCTGACGCTAGATTTGAACAAGTGGTTTATGATTCATTAGATTGGGGATTAAGTGAAGAAACTGTATTACGTTTTAGTGCAATATTTATTATATGTTGTTGGTTTGCTATAGCTATATTACGTGGAACTATATTAACTAATAGTTTAAAAGATGGAATACAAAAATTATACTTACCAATTTGGCGACTTGATTGCATTGAAACTGGGATGATACTTGGTGCAGTTAATTTGTTGTTTTTAAGCTTTATTATAATCCAATTTACCTATTTTTTTGGTGGAGACATTTTAGTACAATCTTTAGATGGACCAACCTATGCTACATATGCTAGACGTGGATTTATGCAATTGATAGCGGTAACTTTATTAGTAATAATATTGTTGATATTTACTCATTGGTTATACCGACCTTATAGCCAATTTGAAAAAACACTTTATCAATCATTATCTATAATAATGATAGTCATGACCATGATTATAGCAGCTTCAGCAACACATAGAATGTCTTTATATATTAATGTTTATGGTTTTACTGAATTGCGTTTTTATACTATCTTTTTTATGTTGTGGTTGGTGGTATTGTTTATTTGGTTTAGCTTTACTGTATTACGTGGTAAAAGAACTCAATTTACTTTTGGTGCTATTGTAAGTGGATTATTTTTCATAGCTTTATTACATATGGTAAATCCTGATGCCCAAATTGCAGAATTTAATTTAACTCAGTTACAAACTGAACAACGTTTTGATGTTCCTTATATAACTTCTTTAAGTACAGATGCCATTCCTACAATATTGGCAAATATTCCATATATTGAAGAAAAACAACGTTGTCAATTGTGGAATGATTTAAATAAACGCCCTATTTTAACAAAAAATAAAGACTGGCGAGCATTTAATTTGTCTCAGCATCAAGCCAAAAAATTGTGGTCTGGACAATTGAAACTAAATTGTGAGATATAACTTTTGATGATTCTGAGCGAAGTAGAGGTTATGATTTAAAGAATAATTATAGCATTTTGTATACTTCCACCATCACCTTCTAAACTTAGAGAGGATGGTTGGAGGTAATTTTTAACTTAATGATATTGACAATACCTTCGCCAATTTAATGGTTGTTTCGGGAATGGAGTATAGCGGATTTCCCGAAACATTTTGACATTGGCGAAGGTATTAATTGAATATACTATTTATATCAAATTCTAGCTACAAATGTTTGGCAGCCCACAAAGATAATGCACTGATAGTTAATGTAGGATTAGATGGTGAGCAGGAAGGAAAGGAACTACCGCCCAGTACAAGTAAATTCCGTACTTGGTGATGAACTAAATGTTTATCTACAATTGAATTTTTTGGATCGTCTCCCATAACCACAGTACCTAAGATATGACTCTCACTTTTACTAGGCCCAGAAATAGTCAAATTTTCTATCGGTAGTGGGGATAGTGCTTTAGGTAGTAATTCAGGCAACTTATCCATAGCTCGTATAGTATAATCAGAGAATCCCTGATGAATAGTTTCCGGTTTTGATGAGTTTTTTCCATTTACTTTAACGTAATTTTTTTCATCTGGTAAATCCTCAAAAATAAGTTTAATATTAGTTCGTTGTAGCCATCTACCTCGTTCAGACCTTAAATTAGGTACGTTATGAACTTCCATTAAACAAGCTGAATATTCAGCCCGATGCGGGCCATCATACAACATATAACCATTAGCCGAAATACTAGTAGTGCCTTGAAAACCATCCACTCCAATTAAATCTATTTTAGCCCACATGCTGATTTGTTCATTTAATCGTTTACCAAGCAAAGGATGGGGTAAGTTAGAACGCTGCAATAAATAAGGATTAAAAATAGCATTAGTACCCAATACCACTAAATCTGCTTTGGCAATTTTTTCAGTTCCTTCATGTAAATATCTAACTCCACTAGCATTGCCACCACTAGTTTCTACACCTAATACCTCAGCGTCTAATAATAACGTAATTCTAGGGTCAGAATATAAATATTCCAATTCATTTTGAATGGTAAATTTTACATCTGTTGGACATAAACCACAAACTCCATTTCCACAACATAAAGTTCTATTTTTAGTAGCTTGTCTTGCTCGTGCTGTTGCTTGTTGAAAATATAAATCTGGATAAGCTTGTTTTAGTATTTTGTCTGGTTCGTTAAATAGATGGGGAGGTTGAGGATAAGGTTGGCTACGAGGATATGGAGCATCACTTGGACCAGAAATAGACATTATTTTTTCTGCTTCAGTATAATAAGGTTCTAGTTCATCATAACTAATTGGCCAATCTCGACCTACTCCATAAGCTGATTGTAATTTAAAATCATTTGGCATTAATCTAGGAGTACATGCCCACCAAGCTCTAGAACTACCACCAAAACCAACAACAAATTTCCAAGGTTTACTATGATTTATATAGGTGGAATCTGCACTAATGCTACTTAATTTACGATTTTGTAATTGCCAGTGGTGGGAGTTTTTTTGGCCTCGTTCTAATACTAAAATCCGAGTGTTTTTTTCTATTTTTTTTAAGTAATTATAGAGAAAAAAAGAACTAGAAAAACTAGTACCAACAACAATAATATCGAAAGTATTATCCAAAATACTCTCCTAATCAAAATGGAGGGATCATGTCGGATTATGAAAATCCGACAAATGATATGTTAAGTTTAACTCAACGCTTACTTTTCAGTTTTTGCAACTTCTTTAGGTTTTTCAAGAGTAATATTTATCTTATTACTATAAGTATTACGCTTAGAAGATTTGCTATAAATGAAAATATAGTAATCATTATTTCTATCAATTTCTTTATAAACCAATGCACTACCATTGGATTGAGCAACAACTTTACTTCTGTCATTGACTAATTTTATGGTTAGGTCATCATTTTTAGGAGCTGGTATAGTTAAAGTCTCATCTCTATTTAAAGAAATTTGAAATTTAGAACAATTCAAAGTGTTAGCCTCTAAAAATTCGCTTAAACGAGTATTATTAACCACTTTTTTCAAAATTTGGTCATTACCATTAAAAGGTTTAAACACAAATGAATTAGTTCTTTTCAGCCCAGGAGCAAGACTAATTTGTATTTTGTATATACCAGCTTTAACTATTTTAGTAGGGCCAATCATTAAATTACCATCTATTGTACCAGTAGAAACCATTTTTCCTGAAGATGTAGTACCATCATCATTTTGAATTTCTGGACCAGTTAATTCATAGACCATAAGTTTGCCAGATTTACTCACATGCCATGACATAACTTGATTAGGTTGTAAGTCAAATTCTGCTATAAAAGGTTTATCTTCCACAGTTGTAAATCTATAAGATCGGTTGGATTCTATTAAGTCGCCAGCTAATATAGTGAATTCTTCGCCATCCTTCTTATAAGTGATATCAATATTAGCACTATAAAATGGTTGTCTACTTTCAATTTCTATTCCTTCATCATTTGTAGTTACTGATGTAATTGGAGCATCATTGACCATACATTGATCATTAAATATACCAATACCAGGGTAAGTTACAATATCAGTAGTATCCAATTTGAAGCTAAGAGAATCTAAGTCAAATTTAAACTTTAATTTTAAAGCATCTTCTTTAAGTGAAAAACCAAAACCATCAACTCTAACACCATCAAACACTATAGCATTGTCATCAGTAACGTAAGGACTAGTAGAAGAAAAATCTACTTCCTCTGCATGCACGACACTTACAGTTGCTAGAAAAGCAAGCATAATAAATATTTTTTTCATTAATATCTCTCGATTAAATTGATATTCTCATATTATTAAAAGAATTTTAAAACATACTTTAAAGTACTATGTTGTAAATTATAACAATAAATTTTAAACAAAGTAAAGTAAACTTTTTATCAGTCAAATAATTGTTAAGCAAAATTTAGGCTATATTTTGTTACGCATTATAATTTTTATTTGGTCAGTCCTATGTAAAACACTATTTAATTTTGCACGTCCTTGAGCTATTTTTACTTCAGCAGCAAATAAAAAATAAGAACTAGTGACTGATATGTTTTCATCATGTATTTTAAGTCCAGCTAAAATATCATGAGTAACAAAGTTTTGGATGCTAGAAAAAGGTTGTTGTTCACGTTCAGATATTAACCTAATAACCTCATTTTCAGCTAATCCTTCTACTAGTGCCATTAATATTTTATCAGACGTTGTGTTGATATTAATTGAAGTTCGAGTTGGCAACGTGCTTATATATGGTAATAATTTATAATATTCCTCAATTTCAACCAGTAAGCGTATCTCACTGGGATCAAATAATAATCTATTTGCAGTTCGATAAGCTGGATTTTTCATCAAATAAACATTATCTTCAGCACCATTAATTAATGGTTCTTCATTATTATCAATCCAATCCACAATAATTTGAGCTAACGAAATTGGTAATTCTAAAATATTTAATAATCGTTCTAATACAATAATGTCTTTAGAACTTATTTTGCCATCATCTTGCAATAAATTATTTAAATTAAATTTTCCTTGTAAATCAATTGTTTGCCCTGTAATATAACCGCCTGGAACAGGTAAAGCTGGAATTGATGTTGCCCAAATATCTTGCAAATTGTCAACTTTTTTACTATCTCGTAATAAAATTTTTTTAATCCAACTTTCACCACCCAGTGCATACAAATAAGCTTGATCATTATTTATAAGATTAGCAGTACGATAAATATCGAATTGCTGTCTAGTTGTCATCGCCACGGCAGTGATGGTAGCTAATGCAACTATTAACATTACAGTTATTAATGCCACTCCATGTTGATAATTCATATTTGAAACAAACGTTCTATTTTTCCCCATCCTTCAATTTTTAATACTATTTTAATTGCTTTGAGTTGAGTTGAATTATTTGGCCATTTTTCATGCCAGATTAATTTATCGTCTAGGTAATACCATTGCATACCATTAATATTATCTGCCAAGTTCATTAATATAGGTTTACTATCCTGAGCTCGATCTAACACAAACCAATATGAACGTACTAATCTGGTATCTTGTAAATGATAGGCTACTCGTTGTAAAAAACTTCTATTTTGTTGAGCTGGATTACGCCAACCAGAACGAGTAAATTCTATTTGTTCAATTGTTCCATTAATAGAAGATTCTTCATCTCCATACTGATTACGAATTGGACGTTGAATATACTGTTCAATATCATAACTTAATTTACTAAATACTCGTTGTAAACTAGCTAGTTGAGCTGCCTGCTGTTCAATTTGGAAATGAGCATTTAAAACAGTGTTTAAACCGCTATAGGCCATTACTGCAATTACTGCAAATACAGCTAATGCTACCAATAGTTCTAATAAGGTAAAACCTGCTGCAAATTTAGTCATATTCTATGCTAGAACGAGTCTCATAATTTTTATTCATTGGTGCATCATAAATAAAAAAGTCCATTGACTGGAATTTATCCTTTAAGTATTTTTAAATATGATATATTATTAGTATCAGACTGCTTAAGTCGTTAGGACTTTTAATATGAATAGTAACCAGTTGGTTGCTCCCATATAACATAATAGTTCTATATTTTCTATAAAAATTGTGATCTAGGAAAACAGTGTGGCAACCATTGAACTAACTCAAGCTAATTTTGAACAAACAGTAGGCGATAATAATATAGTATTAATTGATTTTTGGGCTTCTTGGTGTGGACCATGTCGTTCTTTTGCACCAATCTATGAAGCATCATCCGAAAATCATCCAGAACTTGTATTTTCTAAAGTAAATACAGAACAAGAACGAGAGTTAGCTACTCAATTTCAGGTTCGTTCTATTCCAACTTTAGTAATTTTTAGGGAACAAATAATTATCTTCTCTCAACCAGGAAGTTTACCAGCACAAGCTCTTGAAGAAGTTATTGGTAAAGCTTTAGAGTTGGATATGGATATAGTACGTGCAGAAGTTGCCAAACAAGGGCAAGATAATAAGTCATAATTTATTAGATTGTTGATGTACAAGTTTATTAAGGCAATGGAGTTCAAATTTTCCAAACATTTGAACTCCTAATATTCCATCCTCTGCTATATTCTCAACTTATATTCAATTATGTTTTTGTTTAGACCAAACATAAATAATCAATACTAATCCTAAACCTGCCAACATCATAAATATTGAATACATTACTGTATCATTCCAAACATCTGGCCAATATGGAGTTGAATCGATTAAACGTTCTTTATTATGTACTGTTATGTATTCACGTGTTTGAAACGGCCAAATTACCCATAATGAACCAATAAGAATCCCAATTATAATAGTTACAGTATTATGATAAAAACTGGCTAATAACCAACTTATAAGTCTACTAAAAACTACCAATCCAGTTACAACTCCCAAACCAAATGGAATTAAAACCATGAAGTTAAAATGGCCAATAGCATTTAAAATTGTATCGTATTTATGCAATATCAATAAAATAAATGAACCAGAAATCCCAGGTAATAACATAGCTGAAATTGCTAACATCCCACTAAAAAATATAAAACTGGCAGTATCAGGAGTATTCATTGGAACTAAATTAACTATTAACCATCCCATTGTTATTCCAATGATTAAATAAAAAACCGTACTAATTTTAAATGGTTTTATTTCTGGCAACAAAATAATTATAGAAGCTAAGATTAATCCAAAAAATAATCCATATACCAATTCTGGGTGAGTATGTAAAAAAACAGGCAATGGAACTATGCGAGTAAAAAATAATAACGCACAAACAATTCCAATAAATAATGGGATTAAAAAATTAAAATGCGGACGTTGAACTGCAGATTTTATTTGTAATTTGAATATATATTGTAGCCATACCACATCAAAAGAGCGAATGGCAGCTAATAACTGAGCATAAATACCTAAAATGAAAGCCATTGTACCACCGCTCACTCCAGGTACTACATCTGCCGCTCCCATACAAAAACCTTTTGCAGCCAAGTTAATTTTTTGTTTCATTAGCCTTCCTGATGATATATTTTACTCATTTCATGTACTGAATTAATAAATACACTAACGTTCTCTGGATCAATTTGTGGATGAATACCATGTCCTAAGTTAAATATATGCCCATTACCAGTACCAAAACTGGCTAGAATTTCAGCTACTTCTTGTTTAATTCGATCTGGAGAAGCATATAAAATACAAGGATCCATGTTACCCTGTAACGCAACTTGAGTTCCAATTCTTTTTCGTGCCATGCCAATAGGCAATTTCCAATCTAATCCAACTGCATCACAACCAGTATTAGCAATATTTTCTAGCCATTCATTACCATCTTTAGTAAATAAAATTACTGGTATTTGCTGCCCTTCATGTTCACGAGTTAAACCTTGTACTATCTGTTGCATATATTGTAACGAAAATTCTAAATAATCACGACTGGTTAAAATTCCTCCCCAAGTATCAAATATCATTACAGCTTGGGCTCCAGCAGCAATTTGAGCATTAAGATATGCAGTTACTGTTTTAGCTAATTTTTCCAGTAAAAGATGCATGGCTTGTGGTTGTTCAAATAACATACCCTTAGCTTTACTAAAAGTTTTAGTTGAACCTCCTTCAATCATATAAGTTGCCAAAGTCCAAGGGCTACCAGCAAAACCTATTAATGGTACTCGACCGTTTAATTCACTCCTGATTAAACTTACAGCATCCATTACATAACGTAAACTATCATTTGGATCAGGAATTGGTAATTCAGTTATTTGTTTATTATTACGAATTGGATTTTTAAATTTTGGACCTTCTCCTTCAGTAAAATATAATCCTAAACCCATTGCATCAGGAATAGTTAAAATATCTGAAAACAGAATAGCAGCATCTAGTGGAAATCTATCCAATGGTTGTAACGTTACTTCACAAGCTAATTCTGGGGTTCGACATAAAGTCAAAAAATCTGTAGCACGAGTTCTGGTAGCACGATATTCAGGTAAATAACGACCAGCTTGTCGCATCATCCAAACTGGAGTCATATCAACTGGTTGACGTTTTAAAGCACGTAGGAAACGATCATTTTGTAAAGGAGGCATAAGTTATAATTCTAAAATTTTATTATATTTATACAAAGTAATGAAATTAGTAAATAAGATATTTTATAAGTTGTCCAAAACATAATCAATATTATGAAAACAACCTATTTTTTGACTAACTAAGGATAGTTATTTTTTTAACAGATTTATTTTAAGCAATTATTTAATGAAAGGTTCTGTTTCCTTATGAAGATATAATTTTTTTTATAATTTGATGTGAGTAACTTGATTATTAGTAATTTCTGACTTAAATCTTTATGATATATTATCTCATTTTTAGAACTTACACAATATATTATAAATAACTTGTCATTTATAGATAGTTTTTTTAATATTTTCAAATAAACTCAGTATTATCAATCTAACATTTCTTGAGCGGTATTTGTTTTTCAACAAATAAATCAGTATCAATACTATTGCAATTATGACTATCAAGAATAGCATCAATTTCTGTAGTTACTTCAGAACAAGTAGTTTTGGTTATATCTTTATATTTCATAATTCGTTCAGCACATAATTGATTGCCAGCTAATTCACCTAATTTACGATAAGATTCAAATTGATATTCATTAAAAAATTGGTCGGCTGTTGTTTCATCTGGAAAATCTGGGTGCATACGTTGATAAACTAATAAATCTTCAGGCTCATTACCAAGCAAAGTAGTACTAATATAAAATAAAGTTCCTTCACTACCATCTGGATAATTTATAATTCCTTTGGTAAAGTATTTTTTACTGTAGCCAGTAGTAGGACATGGTCGTAACTCCTCAAGATTCATCTGAATGTTAATCCCTAAATCTATTCTTGCTTTATGTTGTAAAACAGCCATTCTAAACATTTGATAATTAGGATCTAAACTAGCATCAGTAGCAATTATTACTTTACAATGTCTTTTAAGTAGTGGATAAATTCCAAGATTTTCATGATGACCGCCATCAGATAAATTAACAAAAGTATCTTCTTCTGTGCTGCTACGGAACAATTCTTTTAATAAATAAGGTGGCCATAAAGGTGAAATTGACCATTGATGACGACAGTTTGGGTTACGCATCCATACATTTAAACGAATATTAAATAGGGTCATTAAAAATGCTGAAATTGGATTAGTTCTAGAACCTTTTTCTGGGCTTGCAGCTGCTCCAGAAATTGCCATTGCTTTGCCCAATTCAATTGTACCCTGATTATAGCTATCTGTACGTCGATAACCTGTTGATTCAGAACCACAATAATATTTAGAAAAAATAAATAAATCAGCTCCTCGTCCCTTTAAATCTGGATTGTTAGAACCTGGTACGTTAAGAGTGCTACTAATCAATTGATATGGACCGTTACAATAACGATGTAAATCTCTTAATAATAACGATTGATTAGATGTAATTTTACCGTTTTTATCTCGTTTGATCAGATAAGTTCGGCTTAAACGAGTTCGATAAATATTATGAAAGGAATTACTATTAATATCAATGGATAAACTAATTATTAATAGGGTAAAAATTGTTACCGAATATAAAATATGTTCCCACAAAGTGGCTAATTCAGCTTTAAAAGTCTGAGCTGTCACATAAAATAACATGGCAAATAATACAAAAATAATAATTAAACTAATAGCTTCTATTATAATTTTTACCGTTTGTAAGAAACCATTTTTAGGTTGGATAACAAAATGCCCAATGGTTACTAACAAAAATGCCGTTAATGTATATAAAAATAAATTATTATTAGTTAACAATTCATAAGTAAATGTTATTAATAAAAATAATAAAATTGCAATTCCGCCATAAAATGTGATGTTAGCTAGTTGAATATTATAAAAAGTCATTCTTTCTTTGTGTGACATTCGAATTATTCGCAATAACATTAAAGGTAACATTAAGCCTAAAATTCCGATTAAAATTACTATTCCTCCAACAATTTTACCTTTTAACACTAAAGATATTAATAATGATAAAAATAATATATCTAATATAATTCCAATTTTAGGACTAAGTTGGTAAATTCTTGTAATAACTAATAAACCTAAATAAATACTGATAATTGGGATTAGTAATTGCTTTGGATTGGGAAATTTAAGTTCCAAGTAGTCTAATAAAAAAAATTCAGCTAACCCAATTATTTCTGAAAAGAAAGCTAATAATAAGATGATAATTAATCCTCTCAGGATTAGACCAGAAATAAAAGTCCCAATAGTATGCCAAGTATCAGTGCTAGTAAGTTGATTGCCACCTAAATAGTCTTTACTGATGCGTAAGTGATTTACTTCAGCTCTTTCTTGTAATTTAGCATCTCGTTGGTTGCTAAGAGGAAAATGTTCTGCATCAGTTGATGCGGTTGAATCTTCTGCTAATAAAGAACTTAAACAAGAAGCAGTATAACCACCCCCAGATACTCCAGACAGATAATCACAATATTTTAAAACATTATTTTTAGCTAATGATTGTAATAGACCTAAACTAAATGTTGCTGAACGTACACCACCACCAGATAAAGACAATCCAATTAAGCCAGTATCAGTATTTGGAGTAATATTAGAATCAGTTACTTTAGCATTAGTTTTACTACAAGCAAAAATTGCTGACCAAAAACTTCTTGGTTCACTGGGTTTAGTAGCTGTAATTGATTCTGTTACTATTGGTTCTGGCAAATCTTCAAGAGCTGGTAAAGAATCATCACAAGACTCAATTTCTGAAATTACTACTTTTTTTTGCCAATTACTTAAAAAATCCCAAAATCCAGTTGGATGTTCGCTTTTCTTTAATAAACGTTGTTGAGGAATTAACTGTTTGTATATTCGTTGATATTCTGTGGTTAAATCAGCAGAATTTATTCCCATTTTATTACGTCGTTTTATTAAATAATTTAATTCAGCCAAATAAATATTGGCAAAAATACGAGTATATACAGGAGGTTTATTAGGCATACTAAAAATTAATTAGCGTTTTATGAAGAGAATGATTGCTTGTAAATATAGCAGTTCTTAATCTATATATACGTAACCTACTTAAATTTATATAGATATATCTGAATAGTTATATATTTAATAAGATATTTTTTATACATTATAGTAGGTTATGATTAGTTATGTCAAAATATTTATTTGAGTTCAAAAATTTTTGGCTATTCAAATTTAGGATTTATCTTCATTTAAACCAAACAACAGAGATTGCCAAATAATCTCTAAAAATTTTTTTGGATTTTAGTTCATTTACATGAAATACATTACTTTTTAATATGTTTTAGTTTATGATATTTTTCTCTTACTTTATCCATAACATGGTTAGCAATTTATTCCATGAAAATTTTACGTCTATACTACCCATACAATAGATCAATGCCATTAAGTTAAAATTTGGATTCCAAACTTTTAGGTTTGGAAATATTTAAATACAATATCAAAGCTGAAGCTTTGAATTCCAACAAATTTTTCTTAACTTAATGGCATTGGTTTAAAAGTTGGGATGGTGACCGTCCAAAAAGGATAAAATAAAGATATATAAATATAGGAAAGATGTCTATTATAATCTTTTTGACAATGCGTAAGTCCTAAGCTTTATCATCTATTTTAAATATTAGATTAATTATACTTTTGGCTGTTTCTCAAAAATTTGCATTCCAGGAGTTAATAATTCAAAACCACCTTTAATGTGATTTCCCATTTTGCCTCTAATATGAGCTACCCACATTGGGAAATCATGTAAAGCTGTTTGTAACTTTTTCCAGGTTCTAGGACGTATAGTAATTTTTACCATCTGGCCATTTGCATCAATGATAAACTCTTCCCACCCATTTCTAAGAGTCTTAGAATCGGCAGGTAATTCGCTTATTTTAACGCATACTTCCATCTTACCAACAATTAACTTATCAAGTTCCGGAATAACGGATGGTTCTTTAGGTTTCTGTAGTTTTTTCTTTTTAGCTGAACGCATTGGTCTTTCACCAGCAAGTCTAGCTTGAGCATCAGCCTGATGCATATTAGATATAGTTTCACAAGAATTGCCTTCCAAATTAATTCTATCACCACCTTTTGCTAATTGTTCACAGTAATCTGTTGATTGAGTGTACAATACCAGTGCAGCCAATATTTCTTCTTTACTATATTTCTTATGTAAAGCAACATAAATCTTTTTATGGATATATCTTTGTAAAGGACGTATTTTAGCTGTATCCTTGAAGATGCAATTGGGAAATTTTTCAGCCAATATATCTAACATTTTTTCAGGATTAGTAGTGATTGGACTAGGAGATTGTTTATCTTCCAAGTAACTATAAGCTTCGCTTGAATTTATGCCAATAAATGTCATTTTATCAGCATTATAAAGATACCAACCACGCCTTACGGAACGAATATGTTCGCAATAAACATTTTCACCATAAATGTTTTTAGCAAGTTGATTAAGTGTTGTTTTAGTGATTCTTTTAGTATCATTATTAGGATTATTAGTAGTCATAACTTTGTAAACTCAAATAAATTTATATCATGGTCTGTATAAATTTATAGCATAAATCATTCCAATTACACATTTAGACTAAACTACCACCCACTGGAAATAAGTGAGTGCAACCTAGTGCTGACGCTTTAAAAACGTCAAACACGCACTGGGCTAAACACACGTCAAACCCATAAAAATTAACTTCATCTGCTAAAGCAGGCAGTTTATGACCTTTTAAAATTTAAATAAGTTCTAGAAAATAATTTTATTGATAATATATGAAAAGATTATCATGAGTTAATTCTATACAACGTGTATTATATCATGGTAATATCATAAAATTGTTAATAATTCTTACTAATTTCAGGGCAATCACATTAAAAATGTATTGACAATTATGGTAATTTGAATGTGTTGCTTTCGTTTGGTAAAAATAATGGCAACAGCATCGATAACTCTTTTCATCCATCCCTGACCCCCAAGGTTATCGCACTATTAAGTTCTTATCTGGTATAGAGTTAGAGCAGATTAATCCTATTAAGCAAAAATAGCAACAGATTGATTTACAATAATCTTAAATACATATCCCATTAAAATATAAGATAAATCAGTATTATATAGGACTTACGCATTGACAAAAGTATTATAATAGACTTCTTGCATAAGTAAGATAACTTATTGATTTTATTAAATATTTCTATATAGGTAAAGTTAATTA
>JQIA01000146.1_pt1 | contig 31366 bp, 23 predicted proteins | sample 811431 | NCBI WGS metagenome assembly JQIA01 (sample SAMN02998118, study PRJNA258478) | marine sediment metagenome | biome: marine; feature: seafloor; material: sediment; isolation source: oil-polluted sediment collected from 3 locations (0.5 km, 0.7 km and 0.9 km)... | place: USA: Gulf of Mexico ...
CCGGAGATACCGGAGATACCGGGGATACCGGGGATACCGGAGATACCGGAGATACCGGAGATACCGGAGATACTCCTTTGGAAATACCAGATAGACCTTCCTCCGTAGCCGTGGTCTCCAATGATAATGGCTTTGGACCCGGTGATACATTGGATGCACCAGAGTTAGGCGGAGAACAAAGTACTATATCTGATGGCGATGATAGACTATTGGTTCAGACCCGAGATAATGCCACTGTTAGCAACGCTAACTTTAGCGAAAACTTACGTGACAAGGGCCGCACAGCCAACAGGGTTTATAGTGTAATGCCTGATGGCACTCAAATTATCTCAAGTAATTCCGAGCCTGAGCCGCTGAGTGCTGTCAGCGATGATACAACAGACTTAGCTTACGGGTTTTCCACCAACGACACGCTGACCTTATTCATTGACGCAACTGTTGACCTTCAAACAGATTTTCCCCATAAATTGTCCCCTACATCTCCCTCTGGAAGCTTTACTGTAAAATCACCTTTGATACTCAGTGGGGTATCTTTACCTGAAGATGGACAAGTCTACTCTAGATTAGTGGAGTCAATCGTTGACTTTCCAGGCGACGATGACCACCCTGTCAGCGGACCATTTTCCCCAGGGAGCAGCCTAGACCTGTTAACCGCTGGGTTCAACCCAGATGAAGATGCGAAAGTGGTCAGAGAACAGGATAATTTCTTGCTGATTCAAGCTCATGCTGCAAAAGTAGAGATCTTCCGAGATAACTTGAAAGAGGATTTCAGCTTTAGTAATGGCGTTGTTAATGACCCTATAGAATTTCTAGATAAGGTCGGAGAAACCATTCGTGACAGTGGATCCAATAACTACACAAATCAAGATCAAATCGATGCGATTGCCAATATAGTCTTAACTGGACTTACCTCAACAGGAATACAACAAAGCGATGTGCGGAACCCTAGTCAATCAGGTTATGCCGCCTATGTTAGTAGTGTCCAAGCAGCGATTCTTGCCCCATTGGATGCACTGGCCTCAAATACCAGCAACGATATAACAACCGGCATGGTAGGCCGAGTTAAGCAAGCTATTATTGGGTTTGATGGCACAATATCCGACACATCTCCTAGCCTAAACATTCTGACGTTAAACTCGCTGTCAATTTCAGCTGGCGATGTCGATGACCCTATCCAATTTATAATAGGTTTAGGAAACAACTTTGTATCCCCCTCTGTCATAAACTACACCCTCAGCGACGTTAACAACTTAGCCAATGTCATTGCAGGCAACGCAGTTGGAAATGGACAACTACTTACTACGGAAGAGCTAGACGGGTTTATCTTCCTGGATTCGTCTTCAAAGGGAGAGATTCAATTTTTGGTCAATGAATTTCTAGACTCTGAACGGGACCCGTTCCGCACAGAACAGTACATCTTCGCCACTGGCGATGTCGACGGCCGCTTACCCGTCAATGGCTTTAGTGGCGCTCAGTTCTCCGTCGATCAGTTTCACCTCGCGTCAGGTCTGGAGAGTTGCAGTAGCAACAGTACTGTTTGTAATCGTACCCTCAATGGTACCATTGAAAATGGCATTCGAGCCTTTGCCCGTAGCGCTACAGGCCTAGGGCTGCCTCTATTCGATACCGGGTTATTAGTGATAAACCCTGCCAAAGAAGGAGGAAGAAAACAAACAGCCATTTTACACGCCGATTTTGGTTTCGAAGGTGAACAAGAAAAACAGCAATCAACCATTTCTGTCACTATTGGCAACTTAACTTACCAAGTGGTCAGTTTTAACGACAATGGCAATATTTCCCAGTCAGTAGAGGTATTCGCAGAAGGCGTCACAATCGGCTCTTCCCAAGGTGATATCCCGCAAGCCAAAAGCAAAAGTTCTACGCATGGTACGGTTGGTTTTATAAGCCCATTCCGTAGTACTGCCGCTGGCGGTGGAAACCCCTCACTTGATCGTCAGGGCTATGCAGGGTATCTGCTGTTGGAAAATTATGACCCTTCGCCACAGACCTCCAGTGAGTCATCACTTCTCGGAGGATATGAAAACCCTGTTGGCAGCACGCTGGGCAAAGTTAACGACCAGCAAAACTACGCCTATTTACGATTAGCTACTGCCACCAACACCACCACAAATGCCACAAAGAACAGTTTTTCTATCGGAAACCGAAGCTCTCAATCCCTTACTGGTTGGGCGGCGGGATTAGCTACACGTGAGTCGAGTGACAATGAGGTCTTGAGCCTAGTACAACTCGACACCGACACTAGCGCCAATAATTTCCAGTTACAATGGAATGCCAATACCAACCGGGTCGCCTCCACCATCACCTTGTTTGATCACGCACCATTGCAATTAGGCGGGCTTACAGCTTCAAGCAGCCTTGGCGCCAGCGCCTTTGTGGATGATGATCGCTTTGCAGCTCGTACGGTCGACGCAGACAACGATCCTAACACAGGCCCTTCAGTGGCGATGATTTCAGGTGACTTAGTGAAAGACGCCTTACCACAAGCCATGAAGGATCAAATTCCAGATTACGAACACATCAAATGGGGTTTCTTTTTTGGCGATGTGGAACTCGATGAAGATAGCCGTGAGCATCTTCATCTTGGCTCATGGGCCGCAGGAGAACAAGCAGACCCCGGTGACTTCCCTTCAGTCGGTTCAGCCACTTACACAGGACACTCCATCGGCAATGTCTACAATGGCGCAAACAACTATACTGCCGTCGGAAATTACCAAAATAGTTGGGATTTCGGTACACGTCGCGGCACCGTCAATATGAATTTCGACAATAACGCATACACAGGAGAAACCCGCTTGCGTGACAACAGCATCGTCTTTGACGGTGTTATTAATGCGCAAGACAAAACCGGCGCGTTGCATGGTAATTTTGTGAAAAGCTCAACCGACCCTGCCGCTGGGGTAACTGGCCGCTTTGCAATTCAAAACACCAATGACAACGTTTACCGTGCCTCAGGCAACTTTGCGGGCGAGAAATAATAAGCATAGAACGACGCATTAATAACGCAAAAGGGTAGGTATGGCTGCTATGAAAAACCATCAACAATGGCAGCCCATACATTCCCTCCTATTAGCGCTTTCATTCACTGTTTATGTAACCCTAACCTTCGCTCAGTCTGAATCAGACTCCGGTTTATCGCTTGCAAAGCAGGCCCGACAAATGGCGACTAAGCAGAAGTTTAATAGCGCCATCGAATTAAGTATTTCTGCTCTGAAATTAATGCAGAATAAACCTCAACAAAATCAAATTTATATTCCCTATGTACTGGATGATATTGCCACCTTTTATTATCGTCAGGTGAACCTTGAACTAGCCCTGAAATATGCTTTAAAAGCGCAAAATGCCATTGAAAAACTGCCGGATACTGTTCCAGAAAAAAACCTGGCTATGGCGCATATTATCAATAACCGAGCGACCCTATTGCTGTCCACAGGCAACTTTTCAGAAGCAAAAAAGGGGTATTTGAAAAGTCTCTCCATTTACCAGAAAGCGCCTGAACAATTCTGGAATGAAATCGCGAAGACCGGCAATAATCTCGCGGCCTTATACAACGAACAAGGCCATTTTGATACCTCAATTGACTACATTCACACGTCATTGTCTCTACTGGAAAAGTATGGGGGGCATAAAAACAAAGTTGATATCTTTCAGCAATATTTGAGATTAGCCCGTACCGAGTTACGGGCAGAGAACCCTAAAAAAGCCAAACAACTAATTAAAAAGGCCTCACTATTAGGCCAAAATAGCAAAAAGCTACATCCTGATTTATGGCTCGACTACCAACTCACCCTGGCCAAAATTCAGATTTACCAATCAGCGCTACCAGATGCGAAATTAACATTGGACGAAAGCTTATTACTGGCAAAGAGTGTGGGTGATAATCAAGCCGCTGCCAATCTTAGCTACAGTCTCGGAACGGTATATATTTTACAGGGTAAAATGGTAGAAGCTGAGCCTGCTTTTAAATCAGCCCTTTCTTTATTTCGTAAACAAGTGGGTGCAGGCCATCCCACTATTGCCAAAACACTCCATGCATTGGCGATTGTTAATAAAAGCCTTGGTCACTATGAACTGGCGGAATCTTATTACCAGCAGGCGCTTGTTATATTTTCCCAAAGCCTGGGCGATAATCAGCCCCCGGTGGCTGCAACCAAGCTAGAATACAGTTTGCTACTCAGTCGAACCCATAGAGTATTTGAAGCTAAATCAATGGCGACTGAAGCGATAATTTTCTATTCGGAAGGTAATAAATACCCACTGCAATTAGGCTATGCTCAATCAGCTTTAGGGTTTGCGCTTTTTGAAGCGGGTCAGTTACCGGAAGCTAAAATCTCATTCAACAGTGCACTCAATAATATAGCTTCAGTTCGTGGAGAAAATTCAGCAGACTTACCCCCTGGGCTTATCAAGCTAGCTGAAATTGCCATTAAGCAAGGAGACTCAGATGTAGCTGAGCAATCACTGGAACGCGCAATTACCATATTACGATCCACTGAAGCAGAAAGCCCCTACGGCCTCGTGAAAGCACTATCAGTAAAGTCGAAACTACTTATTCAACAGAAGAAAGTTCTACCGGCACTTCAAACAGCAGACCAATATATGAAGATCATGGCTAAACGCCTGGCCATTAATCAAAACATGATGATTAATACCGCGTTAGAAGAACAGCGAGAAGTCAGAGGCCTTTTTCAACAGTATTTATCAACCGGACTACTCGTTGATCAGCGCATGCCAACGAAAGAGCTAAAAAACAAACTATTTAAAACAGCCCAGTACCCTCATATGACCTCTACGGCCAGCGCACTGACCAACATGGCTGCAAGGTTTTCTAGTGAAGAAAATAGTTTGGGAAAGCTATTAAGACAAAGAGACTTGCTCTTGGAGCAATGGAAACAATCTGAAAGAGCATTTATACGACATCTTACAATAAACAGTATTCAAGCAGTGACCCATCGCGCGCCTCATGTTTCTAGCGCTGAAATAGAACATCAAATCAGGCAACTAGATAGCACCCTAAAACAGCAGTTCCCACAGCTATCTGAGCTCATTAACCCCATCGTCGTAGAACTCGAAACTATCCAGTCATTGTTAAATGAAAAAGAGGTTTTATTTGTTCAAATTACGGGAACAGAGGGCACTCACCTAGTACTTGTTACACCCCAAAAAATACACTTTAAGCAGTCGTCATTAACATCAAAACAACTCGAAGCGCTTGTCAGAAACCTAAGAGAAACCATAGATTTAACCCGTATAGGCGGTGATATTAAAAACTTACCTACTTTTGATGTACTCTCAGCGCATTTTCTTTACCAACAACTCCTGCAACCCTTAGAAGAATATTTGCAAGACTCCAGTCACATCATTGCAGTGCTAGATGGTGGAATGCAAAATTTTCCGCTATCGCTACTGGTTACTAAACCTTATAGTAAACCAATACAAAAACCTGAAGATCACAAAAACGTTTCGTTCTTAGGGCACCAATACGCCACGTCTGTTATCCCTTCTGTTAGTTCTCTCGTTGCGCTCAGAGCATGGGCAAAGGACTCTAAGGCAACTAAACCTTTTATAGGTATAGGTGACCCTGACTTAGAACCAGGTATTGCGGTTACCAGAAACAATACTCAGGACTCTCAGGCCTTAAGTAAACAACTTTTTCAGCAGAACAACCCCAATGTTATTCGGTCCTTCTTTTTTGCATTACCTGATACACGAATTGAGCTAAAGGCCTTGGCAAAATCTACAGGGGCAAAGCCTTCAGACTTATACTTTAGAGAACGTGCAACTGAAACCATCACCAAACAATTAACGCTAGACCAGTATAAGATTATTGCTTTCGCAACACATGGGCTACTGTCGGGTGAATTCAAAGGCCTGTTGGAGCCAGCACTTGTTATGACGCCTCCAACATCAATAACGGCCATAGATAATGGTTTGCTCATGGCCAGTGAAATTGCCAACCTGTCTTTAGATGCTGACTGGGTAATACTATCAGCCTGTAATACTGCAAGCCCAGCAGGCAGGCCAGGAGCAGAAGGCTTATCAGGCCTGGCTAAATCATTTCTTTATGCGGGCACCAGGTCCTTGTTAGTGAGTCACTGGTCAATCGACTCCAAAGCATCAGCCCTGTTAACCATGAATACTTTGGAATTTTTGGCTCAAGCTGATTCCAGCACAACCAAAGCCGAAGCGTTAAAACAAGCCATGATTAAAGTCGCCAATCATCCCACTCAGACACACTTTGCTCATCCCGCATTTTGGGCACCCTTTATTATTGTAGGTGAAGGTAGCTAATCAATAACCACTTCTAACCTACGGTTAAGCATATGAACATCATCTGAGTTCCCTTTATACAAAGGTTCTAACTCACCGGCCCCTCTGGTTTTTAATCGACTATGTAGGTCCGGATATAGTGCTACTACCGTTTTATATATTGCATGAGCTCTTCGCTCCGACAGCACTTTATTGTAAGCCTCTGAACCACGAATATCTGTATGCCCAACCAGCCAAATTGTTTTGCTTTGAAACGCTTGATCCATAAGTGCATCGGCCATAGCTATGACGTTGGTTCTTGAAAAGTGATCCATCTCCACACTATCTGTTTTAAAGTTAATTCTTACATCTACCGACAACTTTAGTTTTTTTTCTATCTCATGATTAACCTCATCTTGAGTATCTAAGTGCTTTCCAGGGTAGGGCTTCACCTGAATATCCGAGACGGTAAGTAAAGCCATGTGAGAAGATGCTGTGCTAAGCCCACTGCTTCTTAAAAAAAAGTCTTTATTGGCCGTTGTTTCTCTAAGGCTCTTATCAAGCTCTATAGTCAACGCGGTTATCCATGATGGAGGGGACGAGTGCAGCCTATTAGCCACTTTTAATAAGGGTAGCGCTTCTACGCGAGTACCTTTCCATACCAACACCTCTGCATACCTTGCAATTGACAATGCTTGCTCATCACTATCATTAGCTAGCTGCTGTGCTTTATTAAATGCGGCAAGCGCTCTATCAAAGTTATCTTTCCCTTCCGTATCAGGTAAACCACGGCCTAGACGCTGGGTTGCTCTACCTAGATAGAAAGATGTTTGATATGTTTCACAGGCGTCAGAAGCACGCGTAAGTGAGGTCAAGGCCCCACTAAAGTTGTCGGCATTATAAGCATCTAACCCCGTAGTAAAATATTGTATGGATTCTGGCGGGCAATCGACTACAGCATGCCCATTCAATGCTACGGCTAATAAAGTAAGGGTTAGTATTTTTTATAAATTGAGGCGCGCATCATTTGATACCTCCTTTAATTAGTATACTCGCGAATTCAACCCACTAGTGCAATAGGTGTATTCAGCGCTAATAAATGGCCACCTTAGAATCTATAAGTTTGGTATCAAATACCGCATTTTTGAAAGGCTAAAAAGGTATAAGTGAGGCATTTATTGTTTCAGTATTGAAGGGACGATTAAGAACATTGAAGGTTAGTTATAACCAAGCGAATTAGCATAACCCCACATAAAACTGGTACCGTCTAGCTAGATATATTCAAAAAAAAAGTTTAATCTCATTTAAAATAAGTCACATTGAGAACAGACCTTTTGATCACAAAATACAAATTTAGAATACTAGCCGTAGCATTGCTGTTAATCATGGCCACACTATACATAGCCATAGATTATTCTTCGTCTAGTTTAAGCCCTCTTTCTAAAACATACCCCAAAGAAGCAGCTCATGAAGATATCACCCCGCCCATTATTCGGGTTGATTCAATTATTAAAAAAGGCGTTCTTCGAATTGCCACACGGAATGCTCCAACCACTTATTACCAAGGACCACTAGGTCCCAAAGGCTTCGAATATGATTTAGTTAAAGACTTTGCAAACTATTTAAATGTAGACCTAGAAGTGGTTGTTTACGACAGCATTGAAGATATTCTAGCGGCCGTTAAATCGCAACAGGTTGACTTGGCCGCAGCAGGCATAACCAAAACCAACGCTCGCCTAAAGTCATTTATATTTGGCCCCACCTACCAAGAAATTAAACAACAAGTCGTTTGCAACAGAGAACATAAAACACCTAAGAAAGTATCTGACCTAATAGACCGAGACCTGCATGTTATCTCCCAAAGTAGCTATGTTGAACGTTTAAAAGAGCTAGCCAAAGATAACCCTGAACTTAAATGGACTGAACATAAAAATAAGTCTACTGAAGAGTTAATCCACGAGGTGGCAAACGGCACCTTGGGATGTCTAGTTAGTGACTCCAATATTGTTAAACTCAATCAACGGTATTTCCCTAACCTGAAAACGGGGTTATCCATTACCGATAAACAATCACTTGCCTGGGTATTGCACAAAGATTCAGACACACTAAAACAAGTTTTAAACGATTGGTTTGTGCAATATAAAGAACTCAAGCAACTAAGCCTGTTAGAGCAGCATTATTATTACTATGTCCCTATTTTTGATTATGTGAATATCAGAGCACTTCACCGAAGAATTGATTCCAGGTTGCCAAAATACCAACCCTATTTTAAGCAGGCAGCAGAGCAACACGACTTAAACTGGGTATTACTCGCGGCTCAGTCTTATCAAGAGTCTCACTGGAACCCCAGGGCCAAAAGCCCTACTGGAGTGAGGGGAATGATGATGTTAACCCTCCCTACGGCTAAACAGGTAGGGGTTAAAAGCCGGATAGATGCGGAGCAGAGCATTACAGGGGGGGCAGAGTATATGTCATCACTTATTAAGCGCCTACCTGAAGCAATTCCAGATCAAACGCGTATGTGGTACGGACTAGCCGCTTATAACATTGGGATGGGCCACCTTTATGATGCCCGGAACCTGGCCACTACGCTGGGTAAAAACCCCAATAGCTGGAGAGATATGCAAGAGGTTTTGCCCCTATTAGCTAAGAAAAAGTATTACACAAAGCTACGCTATGGCTATGCCCGTGGTTCTGAGCCTGTGGAGTATGTGAAGCGGGTTCGACATTATAATGACATACTGAATAAGCAGGTTAAGGTCGAAACCATTAAACCGGGCGTTCCGGAAAACGCTGAAACTAAGACCCCGTAGATACGAGTTGTCGGCTTATTTATAAATATACAAATTGTTTGATAATAGTAAACTAATTGTATATTTATGGTTTGTTAAATTAAAACAAGTTATCTAAAAACAAATACAATAAATTCTTTCATCACAAAGCAATCTTTATAATTATCAGTATATTAGCTCTCACCTTTCTAAACATTCATTCAACTTGGCCAACAATGTGCATTTAAACAACGTAAGCCTATCAACCGGTAGGCAATGAAGTTACACAATGTATACTGGAGCCACTTATGAAAAGTATATCGATCAATGACCTAGTTCAACCCAAAGAAACACTTACTCAGGAAAAAATGACATCAATCAGTGGAGGCTGGAGTACTATATTTGATGTATTTGACTTAATTAATGCCCGCCTAGAAGAAGCTAGGCTTAAACGTAAAATAGATGCTTATATGGCATCAAGGCGTAGAGGCAAATTGAGAGCAGCAAGGTTTCGTCGCGCAAGAAGGTACCAAGAGAGATGAAAAACTGTTTAGCTATCATTACTCAGATTTGACCTGAAAACCACCAAACTTTTGGTGGTCGGGTCGGGTCGGGTATAGATCACCCCATTCCTACAACTATCTCTGTCGCGGCTCGTTCACCAGAACGCGATTGCCTAATTCTTTGGCGGTATTAATTGATACCATTTGCGAACCACCCACAAAGCGTAAGTCTTGCAGACCATTGTCATTTAAGGCCATGCCTAATAAACCTCCGCTTGATTGAAGGTAATGTAAAAACCACAGTAGAGAAATACGCTCAGGGTAACCTGACATAACAGCACGAGTAATAATACGAAAGGCTTCAATCGTCCACTTAGATGCGCCTTCCTTCTGCAACCAAACAGCAAGCGTTATGTGATCTAAATAGTTTGCGTTAGATGCCAGCCATGGATTACCCAGAGGCAACTCATCGGCCATTTGGCCATGACAGCCAGCACAGTACGCTGCGTAATTTTTATTCGAAGCTACTCCACCCTTTGGGCTTGGTAATGTTGCTATATAATGCGCAATCTGGGTAATTTCTACTGACGTAAGTGCGCTCGCAAAAGGAACCATTACCGGTAAAGTGATCATACCATCACGCAACTTTTGTAATTTATGTATTAGTACGTTTTCAAGTTGCCCTGCCAATCTGGGCACCAGACCATCGCTACGCCCACTCGCATCTACCCTTTCCGAACACCCTATGGAGACAAACAATCCAATCACTAACATATAAAAATATAAATATTTCATAAAAAACTAGCCCTGTGACCGTCGATACAACCACCCAAATAGTTGGGTTATCCACATCTTTGGAAAAAGTTGAATAATCGCCATGCCAATCCGGTTAGATAAACCAGGAATACAGGTAGGCTTCCCAGCCAAACAGGCCTCAACACCTTTTTTTGCCACGTACTCAGGTGTTAGCATCATCCATTTAGGAATCTGCATAAACGGCTTTACTACAACTAAAGTCTAATAGGCTTTTACTTCAGCTATGCTTAGCTAGACATTGTCACTTTTCTGTAACTTATAGTTGTTAGCTTGAGATAGAATTTACGAACGCCACGTCGAACGTTCCTGCTGTAGTCCAGACTTAACAACCAGTCATCAGCTTCGACGCTTAATACGTCTAACCAAGGTAGGTATTGCAATGAAAGGTCTATTAAATCTTAAGTCACTAGGGTTAATCACTGCGGCAGCTAGTTTTATCTCTGCACCGATTCAAGCAGAAACTTTACGATTGCTTACATGGGGTGGATACGCACCCAAAAATGTTATTAGCGACTTTAAAAAGGAAACAGGCATATCCGTTAAAGTAACCAAGTCTAATAACGAAGATATGATATCCAAATTACGTGCAACCGGAGGTGCAGGTTTTGACCTGGCACAACCCAGCCAAGACCGTATTAGTAGCGCACAAGCCGATTTTGACATTTATAGGCCCATAGATTTAAGCAAAATAAACGCCGACCAAATCATAGCATCTATGTTTGAGGCGACTAAAAAAAGCACAACGAATAACGGGAAAATATACGGCGTGCCACATGTGTGGGGCACCAGTGGTCTGATTGTTAACCGTAAAACAGCGAGTCAGGTTACAGACTACACTGACCTATGTGACACTAGCCTAAATGGCGCAGTCTCTTATCGTTTAAAGCGCCCGACGCTCATTGGGTTTGCATTCGCCATGGGCGAAGACCCTTTTAGCGCTTACGATGACAAAGCTCAATACCAAGCGATTCTCAGTAAGGTCGAAAGCAAATTAATTGAGTGTAAAAGCAACGTTAAAGCCTATTGGAGTGGTGGTGATGCTTTGCTAAACCTCATGCGCTCTGGCGAAGTCAATGCGGCAATGGCGTGGGATGCGGGCGGCTGGAAGCTGAATAAAGAAAATAAAGACATCACCTTTATCGCTCCAAAATCAGGCGCTTTGGGCTGGATCGATACATTTGCATTACCGCGTAAGAGTAAGGCTGAGAGCGCTGCCTACCAATGGATCAACTATGTTATGCGACCAGAAGTAGCCGCCAAAATCACAGAGGCCGCAGGTAACTTTACGGCTTCAAAAGGGAGTGATGACTATGTTAATGACACCCTTAAAGCTCAGTTTAAAGAGAGCTTTTCACAAGAAGCGATTGATAACATTAAATGGTATCCACCCGTACCTGCAGGCTTAGAGAATATGGAAGGTAAAGTGCTTGATAGGGTTAAAGCGGCTAGTAGTTAGCTAGTTCTTTGAGGGGCGTAGAAAGAGGGTCTTAGAAAGCGCAGCGCCCCTTGTTATAACCTAATCAATGAATAATAAATAGGAACACGTTTAATGTCGACTGATGATCAATCGAACCAGCACCCATTCGACTTGGAATGTCGTAACATTAGCAAAGCCTTCGGAGATTTTGTTGCCGTAGATGATGTGTCATTCAAGATACCTCAAGGCTCATTTTTCTCCATTCTTGGCCCGTCTGGCTGCGGAAAAACCACTCTACTCAGAATGTTAGCGGGTTTTCAACAACCAGACTCAGGCGATATATTTATTAAAGGCAAGTCAGTGCTTCACACCCCGCCAAATAAGCGCCCTGTAAACATGGTTTTTCAGCATCTCGCGCTTTTCCCCAACATGACGGTTGCCGAAAATATTGCCTACGGCTTAAAGCGTCGCGGTGTAAGTAAAAAGGAACAACAGCCCCTTATTAAAGATGTACTAGAACGAATAGACCTGCCCGATTCAGGAAACAAACGCATAGACCAACTATCAGGTGGACAAAAACAGCGAATTGCCATTGCCCGCTGTCTTGTATTGAAACCCGATGTGCTGCTGTTAGATGAACCCTTAGGTGCGTTAGATTTGAAGCTCCGCGAGCAGATGAAGATTGAACTAAAACGTTTACAACAAGTTTTTGGAACCACATTCATATACATCACACACGACCAATCAGAAGCACTGGTCATGAGTGATCAGGTGGCAATCATGAATAATGGCCGTTTCGAACAAATAGGAACCCCTCAGGAACTTTATTACCAGCCAGCAACGCCATTTGTTGCGAGCTTTGTCGGTGATAGCAACCGCTGGCAAGGAAAGGTAAGTAGTAAAAATGGAGACTTAATATCCCTGATCACCAAACAAGGGCTCAAACTCAATGGACTATCAGCCTCATCTCAACAACTCAATGAAAACGACAGCGTTACCGCCTATATTCGCCCCGAAGTGATCTCTATTGTATCTAATACGGCCACCGACTCCGCAACGCCTTCCTTCAATGAGTCTGAAGATGTTAATCAATGCAAAGGTAGTATCGTCAATGTATTGTTCGATGGCGCGCGTAGCCAGATTTTGGTTGATACGAGTAGCGGGGAGCCGATGCACGTTTCACTGCCACAAACAGGTCACCACACCCACTTGCGTTGTGGTGACAATGTGACTCTACAGTGGAGCAAAAAGCAATGTTTGTGTTTTCGTCAATACGATATTAATAACAATGACAACAATACCTCCTCTAACCAGAACCTGAGCTAAGAGAGCACTGCCCATGCCCCCTGTACATTCAGCATCGTTTTCTAACACCAGCAGAATTGGTTTATGGTTGTTACTCGCCCCTATTCTATTGTGGCTTTCTTTACTGATTATTCTGCCTCATGTCGATATGGTACTCATCTCACTGCAAGAGCGAATATCCTCGCGTAACTATAGTTTTAGCGTCAATAACTACACTGAATTTTTTACCGAACCACTTTATTGGAACACGTTTATTCGAACCGCTGTCATGTCGATTATTGCGACCGCCCTGACCTTACTCATCGCCTTTCCGGTTTCATACTATATTGCAAAGATGCTCACGGGTCGTCTCAAAACCGTGTTGTTTGTGCTTTGCCTCATTCCTTTCTGGGTAAGTGAGTTGGTACGGACCTACGGTTGGATGATCATTCTGAGAGAAACAGGTCTAGTCAGCACGTTTCTTCAGTGGGTGGGCTTAGCTGATCAACCTATTGAAATGTTATACAACGATGCCGCTATTATGGTCGGCCTTATCTACACTTCTATGCTGTTTATGGTTGTACCTCTGGTATCTACCCTGGATAGCCTTGATAACAGCCTAATAGAAGCAGGCTACGACCTTGGCGGTAGTAACTGGAATGTATTAAGAGAGATTATTATTCCCCATGCGATGCCCGGAATTGTCAGCGGCTGCATTGTGGTATTCATGCTCACGCTGGGTAATTATCTAACACCTGCACTACTAGGTGGAAAAGACAGTTTATGGTTTACGGAACAGATTTATACACAGTTCATTACCCGATTTAACTGGGAACAAGGGGCCGCCTTTGGCATGCTCCTGCTAATACTCTCGTCTCTTATTGTCTGGGTCGGCCTTAAATTATCCAAACAATCGTTTTCAAAGGTGATGTCATGATCCCTACCATCGCCAGCAGCCGATTCTTTCGCGCCTCCTACATCACTTATGTAAGTTGTTTTTTCATCTTTTTAATGGCACCTCTGGTGGTGGTGGCTGTATTCTCATTTAATGACTCAATGTTCCCTTCGTTGCCCTGGAATGGCGGAACCCTGGATTGGTACCTTAATGACACAGAGCCTAAGCTTGGTATATTTAACGATGAAGAGCTATTAGAAAGTATTTGGACCAGCATTAGCATTGCTATCGCCACGACCATCATTAGTTTAATTTTGGCCACCTGCAACGCATTCTTATTTGAACGGGAGCAGTTCCCTGGTAAAAACCTGCTCTATGTATTAATGCTAACACCCTTGGTTATTCCGGGTGTCATACTAGGGGTATCAATTTTGGTATTCAGCAGTACGATTGCTAACTGGGTAGAACTGCAGTTTGGCTATGATATAGAAGCACTTAGGCCAGGCTTACCGCTGGTTATTATCGGACAGTTTGCCTTTATTACTACCATTGCCACTCTGGTTATCTCTGCGAGACTACGTAAGTTTGATACAACATTAGAAGAAGCGGCTATGAACCTTGGTGCTAACCGCATCACCGCCATCATAACCGTCACACTGCCTTTTCTTAAGCCTGCCATTATAGGCGCGGGAATCGTCAGTTTTTTAATGTCGTTCGAAAACTTTAATACTACTTTAATGCTGGTGGGCTCGGATGCACCTTTAACAATAGCGATGTTTGATCGGCTTAAAGAAGGCTCGACACCCGTCTTAAATGCAGTGTCTGTGATACTGATGACAGGGTCAGCTTGTTTAGCGTTGTTGTCATTATTTGTACAACGGAAAGATGTTTAAATAACTCATGGTCTCGGTAGATCAAAGCCATCTTGTATTGAGCTCCGGCCAGAGACACCTTTTTTGATATATTGAAGTAAGCGGGTTTTTTGGTAGACCTTCATAAGGCTCTACCAACCTCCAGCGCTAGCTCGATTACCCAGATACTATTGCGTTATTCTTTGAGTTATTAACAACTACCTAAAAAATAATCTCTTACTTTATCCCTAAAAAGAGTGCCAAACATTTGATGATTGCTATTCTCGTGACGCAGCCGCCCAGCAATAATACAAGGAGATATTGTTAAGCTTTTAGCTAATGAACGCACAGACGCTGAATCAACACCTTCTGCCTCTGAGTCATCAAGATACGTTTTCATTCGCAGCTTGTTGAGTGGATTCTCTAATTAGCACTTCTGCAGATATACACAAGCCAGCACTCAATTTCCGAATCATGTTCAGGCTTAGAGACCGTGTGCCATTCAACACTTCTGTTACCTTGGGAGCCGAGCCAATAAAAGGTACAAGATCTTTCTTTATAAGCCCTTCTTGATCCATACGAAACAGAATTGCCTCAATAGGATCTGGTGAATCAATTGGAAAGTTTTCTTGCTCATAACGCTCAATAAGAAGCGCTAACACATCGATTTCATCTGATTCGCAGGTACCAGGTGCAGGATCTGTATCCATGAGGCTCATTAAACGAACCATAGCTTGTTCATGCTCCTGATCAGATTTTATTAATTTAATATGGCTCATAATCTCCTCCCTCAAAAGCTTTGCTTATCGTACTCCGAATGGGTTCCTACCCACTCAACAACAGCAATGCCGTTTTGATATTGTACCTTCACTACCAAGCGGTCATGATTTCCCTTAATGTTAAAAATAACTCAATTTTCGGACAGAAAGTCTGCGCTTCGGTACCGGTCTCTTATATCTTGGGGCTTTTTCCAATCTGCCGTTTCCGCTTCAGAAAACCACGCATCCAGCGCCTTTTTGGCATTCGCACGCTGTCGACTAAACGCGTTTAACTTGTCTCTTCCTAAGACCTTCATTACGACCTCAAGTTCCCTTAAAGGGAATTATTTAAATCATAAATAGTATACTCGGGATTTACTCTTGTGATTTTCTGCACACTATAAATTAAATAATCATCGGTGATTTCAATCTACCTAGGAGGTGACTTCTTCCTCGCCCTACCTGTATTAACTCCCTCTGGGAAAGGCTTAAATTTATCCGTCATTTCTGGCTAACATTTAGAGCGACTTTGAAATGTTCTTAAATCTTCTGTAGCTATTCCAGATACAAAAAAACCGCTCTACCTACGCCTGTATTTATCAGCATAGCTCGAACGGTCTTAGTATTAAACTTTATTTTCAACTCTTTAAAAATGTAGTCGAGTAATAAAGATGGATACTGAACAGCCCTGCAAACTGCATTCTACCGTTAGAAAATTCATTCTAAAATAAAAAAGTTGTACACTGGATTATAGAATTACTCAATCTAGACTCAATTTTAAGTAATAAAGTTGGATACTAAACTAGATATACCTGCTGTAATTTCCCCGTCTACCCTATTCCAAACGTTCTATTTTAATCTTTTTTCTTATGATAAGAAAATCGAAAAATGGTCATATTTCGAACAATCGATATGACTGATAATATGAGAGGCTACAACTATTATTTGAACCTGTTTTTGGGTGAAAAATTGCAATATCCAAGTTTGTGCAATAGACTGTGCAATAAGATATAAAATAGTTTCTAATTACCTAATTTTTGTTAGTAATAAACCCACGGAGAGGTAATGAGCAACCATATATCAGTTAAGTTCTTTGGCTTTATCTATTCGCCTATTACAACTGAAAGGTTTGTTAAGTCTTTGCCTCAGCTAATAGAGGAACTGAGACGCTATTTCCCACGGCATAAAATTCCCACGTTACAAGGCTTTCAAGTTGAATTTAGCGAAGAAGGTATAGCCTCTAAGCAAGTTGAAGAGGTTCAGCGTGAGTTGCACATGGTAGATGCTCAGGGGCTTTGGGGCGTAAAGATCGGCAATTCAGGCGTTTCGTTCTCAACAGCAGAGTACATTTCTTACACAGATGCTGTAGTGTTTATTGAGAAAATTGTAAGGATCATCTCCGAGCGTCTTGGGATTTATCATTTTGCCAGTGTATCCCTTCGCAACATTAACTTGTTTAACCTGTTGCCAGGTGAAGACAACCAGTTTGAAGATATTAAAGATAAAGCTTATTGGGGTAGGCAGGAGCTTGAAACGCTTCAAGCCGACTATTTTTGTAATGGTGCATCTACAAGGCATGAGTACATTTCAGCTGATTGGCAAACAACAATTCAGCTGGCTAGCGGTGTAGTTACAGATGGCCAGAGTCATATCCCGCGAGAAGAGTGGGAACTTTGGAAGCTAAGAGGAGGAGTTCCCGTTCAGAAAGATGGAAAAACAGAACTCCTTGTGGATATTAACGGGGCAAGATTTGAGGCACCCATTAATGACCCAAAGCAGCAAAATAATGTATCAGAATATACTTGGGAGGCTATTAAGAAATCTTTTGATGAATTGCATGAGGTAGTAAATAGCGTTTACTCCGATATAACAAAGGAATGAGATAATGAATAGACAAACTATATCTGAGATAACCACCTTCGTTACATTAACTTCACCACCATTGATGGAAGGTGTAAATCCAGTTGTGATGGTTGAAGCAGACAATATGCCACAGGTCGTGCCAGACTCGTATCATATTATGCTGAGCAGCGAAGCTATTATAAATATTCCAGCTGTAGAACCTAGTGCAGTCGCTCTTTACCACCAACTACGTAGGGAATTCGAGATTTCGCATACTGAAATGAGTAACTGGTTGGGTGTAAAAAGACGCTCCCTTTACAACTGGATGAAAGAACCAGTGAAAGCCACTAAGCTTGGCCCACAAATTGAAGAGCGTTTGGCCACTCTTTCTGCGTTGAGAGAAGAAATGGAGCCAGAGCATCGCCCGATTCTTTTCAAAATCGCATTCAGCCCTATTTATGGTGACCCCAAACTCGGCGAAGCGATTCTAGCTGGTACCCATAGTAAAACCTTGACTGAGTGGTATGAGAAACTGTTTTCGCAATTTGAGTCTTACCGCTCAATGCATTTCATCAAAAACAAGCTAGTGTGAGGTCACAGTGTGGCGCGGGATGAATTGCTCAAGAAAGGATGGAGAAGACATAGCGTAGTTTCTTTATCTAAGGAGAGTATTGACTCTCTAGCGGCAGAGCTACCACAAAAAGCCATTGATAAGCTCTCTATAGAAGGGGCCATTGTTCTAATTGCCCTGTATGACTGTGCTGTTGTACACGGAAGCTTTGATCAGGAACCTTGGGTTCAACTTCTTATTGCTGTTCCTGTCGTATTTCAAAAGCAGCTTTCTAAAGGTCGTGATGCGAGGCGACTACATTTTTATGCTACAAAGAACGGGCAAGAACATTCTTTTGAAATAAATGCATGTAGTATTTGCCAGGTCGGCCGTGAGTTTCTACTACAACTCAATGTGGATGAATTTTGCAATGTTGATGATGCTGCAAAGTTTGACTTGAAGCAGTGGCTAGCAGAACGATACCGGCAGGATACTTGGCCAGACGCTTTTAATACTGCGGTTAGCAAACGTTCCAAGAAGTTGAAAAAGTTCTATGAGCGATATAACGACTTTGTGTCAGGTCTGTATCTTAAGCTCGATTCATATAGGGAGCTTACCGAAGGAAAATACACTGTCGCTATAATTGTCGCGATTGAGGCAGGTAAAGAAAGACAGCTTTTCCTGCATATGCGAGAGATTCTTCAGGACCAGAAAGGTAAGAGTATGGATGAACTGAAATCACATTTCGCGAATGAGGTTCTCAACGCGTTTGGTGATGTTGTTATATTTCAGAAAGATAGAACCAATACTGTACATAGTGTTGCTATCGAAGTTATGGAAGAAAACCAAATAACATTACACCACCAACGCACTTTCAGTAGGTTTTCACCATACTCTTTATCGGAGTATGGAACAGATGCACCAGTACCCACTGAAATGATCTCTGGTCGGGTTCATTAAGGAAAATTTCCCAGCCTATCCTATTCCAAAACCCCTCCTTTAACCTTTTGTCTTATGATAATAAAATAGGGAAACGGTCATATTTCGAACAGTAGGTATGACCGATAATCTAAAACACTACCACAAAGAGTCCATTGATGTAGAAGCAATCACAGGAAGACGTTACTCGGAAAACTCCATTTGAACCAATGAGCAAACCTGCCCCTGTAGATGGACTTAGGGAGGCCAACTCCCATCTCTGTCACAGTTCCACAGAACTATTGCTCTGTATTCGTGGCACACATAAATCTTTCACCTTTCAATTTACTTAATTTTCAATTTTATTGGATTCTGATATTCGTCAATTCACAGAAACCATCACTCAGCAAGTCGTAAGCTACATAAGAATGCCCTTTACCCAAGGCTTTGGCCGCTTTAATTTCAGTAAACGCCGCTTCGCCAAAGTCTGTATTGAGCTGGAGAAATACTCTGTTCTCGCGGCACGATACCGACAACATTTCAACAAACTCCACAAAGGCATAGGTACCAGGATGGTTTTCGTTCGCACGAAGTAATGAACCAAGACGCTTAGTGGTATGCATACTAGTTTCTTCAACAGTACTAGCATTTTCTACCGAAACGGTAATGACATCTGAGTACCCTGTACAAGATGTGATTTCAGCTGACTTGGCACATATATTTGCTTTGTATTGATATTGGCCGTTGGCTTTGCCTTCCTCTACGCTTCTGAGGGGGCGCATTCCTCCCATTGCTTTACTAATGTACCCTATATATTCCCAATCCTGCCCCTCATTGATGCTTTCATAGAGGCGGTATTCATAGTTGTTGGGTACACTCTCTAGGGCATTAAAGTTAATGTTATAATTTCCAGTACTACTAGTGCTCGTTGCGCTTAGTGTGGGTGGCTGTTCACCTTCAAGAAAAGAGATTGAACTGAGGTTAGCAAGAACAATATTTGAATAATCCGAACAAACTATATTAGCTGCAGAGCTTAAATTCCCCATACAAACCTCAGCCTTATAGAAATAGAGGGCTTCCTCTTTATCCTTCTCAATACGCTTGAACGGCCAACTATCCTCATACCATTTACTGAAGACTTTAATCATTCGCCACTTCCCATCAAAGCCTACTCTTTCATATAGACGATACCCTAAATTACCCGGTTCGCTCCAAGGTGTAGTAATATTAACTTCAAAAGAGTTAGAACCATCAGTTTTCACCAAACCAATGGCTGGTGGTTTTAATATGGTATCAACATAAAAATACCGTTGCTCGGAGTGGTCATTACTGCTGTAGCCTGTTGACGTATTGTGCGCAACCACATGCCAAGCATAGCCCGCGCCTTCCGGCAGCGTTAATGGCGGAGCAGTTCTAACTTCAGATATAGTGTTGTTGCCATCAACACTTCGACGGTATGTTTTCCAACCTCCGCCCCAACAAGCCTCATTAGTTTTCACCTGCTCTATAGTATGCCATCGGTCCCAAGTAGGGCCTTCAATAACTGAAAGGCTATAAACAATATTGCTACCAAGGTCCTCCCAACGAAAGCAAGGTGTTGTGCTAGTAAATTCATACTGCATCGGCGTATACGGTTGAGGCACCCGTGGTGTTAAATAGGATAAGTTAGCCACAACCATATTGTGGCGAGAAAGTTCAGAGCAATGCATACTACCTTGTAAACACACCTTAGCCTGGTAGTGGTATTCCCGCTCAGTCTTATCGACGAAGGAGAATCTTAAATAAGGCTCTGGCACCATTGCCCCGACGGAGCTCCAACTTGCTCCTCTATTACTGCTTTCAAACAGCCGGTATTCATAATTCTCAGGGGCATCCCAAAAAATTTTAAGCGGGATACTATAATTAATACGATGACTTGAGTCACTCAGCGTATTACGTAACGCTAGACGGCCGTAGATAAAGCTAGGAGGGTACAAAAATGCCAGATCTGAATCTTCACTATGCTGCCAAGTTCCTCCATGTGAAAACAAGATAACTTTAGAATCAATCGAATCACGAATCTGATCACTATTATCTTCAAAGGGATAATTATAACGCCCCTTACTGTTTGTTTTTAACCAGTGAATTTTACCCCTTGAAAATTGGTTACCCGGTCTAGCGCCCATAGTTTGAAAAACGTCTAATTGCGGTATCTCTGAATATTCTTTCACCTCTTGGCTTACGCCATCGACAAATAGTTCCCAGCCACCTAGTGCTGGATTACCACGTAAAAAATAGGTGTGAGTACCCGTGGCATCAAACTCCCACTGTTTACGCACGCCTTTAATGCTAGCACCTAAGCCGTTTTCAGTAATATACAAAAAGCTGGAACTAAGTGATCCAGAGTCCGGGCGGAATTGAGATAGTACATAGTTGTCTCCTGGCCCCTGGTAAGTCCATTTGAACTCAAGTTCACCATAATTACCTAGGCTAATTCTGTTGTACATACCAAAATCTAAGTAATCATCAACGCCATCAAATTCTAATGCATAATTATCTATAATAACGGGAAGTCGACTAACGGCCACAATAAGCGTATTAGAGTCTGGTGAGCAAACCTCACCTAAACAAATTTCAGAACGGTATTGGTATGCCCCATTAAGTTTATTTGAAACTGAATGAGTAAATGGCAGCTGATCGCCTGCAGCTTGACTCATGCTCGTTATGAGTTTCCAGTCGACGCCTTCACTCTTGCTTTCATACAACCGGTATTCATGATTATCAGGTACATCGATTGGCGTGTTAAAGTCAACTGCATAACTTCCGCTAACATCGCTTAGCTCAGGCGCGCTAATCGTTGGCGCAGAGAGTAGCACATTGGCCGAAACAGAGGTTACATTAGAGTAACTTGAACAAATACTCGTCCCTTTCACACATCTACTAGCCTTGTATTTGTATGCTTGGTCTGTAAATTTATTAATGTTTTTTGTAAGTGGCGCTACGTCTCCCAAAACGCTATTTAGAGCTGAAATAAAGTTCCACTCTTCCCCATCATAACTCTCATAAAGACGGTATTCATGGTCATTGGGTAGTATTCCGGGAGTGAAAACAATTTCATAACTATCGCTGTAGCTTGAAGACGAAAAAATAGTTGGCTTAGCCGGTGTTGCTGGTGGTGATTCGGGAGTATTGTCAACAACCCAACTGCCACCTCTTAATATGCCATTACCAACGCCCTCTTCGTCTACAATCACATCGCTATTATCTTCAAACTGGAAGTAGCGATTTCGTTCCGGACGATCAATATCGGTTACTTTTAGCCAGTGCATTGTGCCTGAAGCAAAATTATTCCAACCATTGCCCCTCCCAATATACTCAACGTTCAATGATGGCACAGAACCACTTATAGATAGCCACTTGTACCCCTGACTAACGCCATCTACATAAAGTGTCAACTTTCTGTAAGAGGAAACTAAACGATAAATATGCGCACCACTAGTGTTGGTAAGTGGCCAAGTTGTTGAATTCTTATAAGATGTAGGCTGCCATACAAACCGAAACTGGCCTCGTTGAATATCGATACAACTGCCACCTGACATTACCGAGCAATTGCCTTTTCCACCATAAGTCCACTCAAACTCCAGCTCCCAGTCTCTTTGGCCAAGGTAAATTCGGTCCTCACTCAAGTCTACATAATCACCATCTCCGCTCAAGGCTAGACCATAAGTAGGCTCCCACGTAGGCCGTTTTACAGTCACTGTGGAGTCATTCGAATAAGGAGAGCAGCTCGTAGTATCAATTTGGCAAACGGCGGCTTTATAGCTGTAGCTGCCATTCGATTTATTGCTGAAGCTTATGGTGGCGTTGGGCGTATACCCTGAACCATTGCTTAGGCCGCTGATGTAGTACCAGCCTGCCTCGTTGTAACTTTCGTATAATCGAACGTCTTGAGTATCAAGTAGCGTTGCAGGAGCATTAAACGTTACGTTATAACTACCTGAGGAAGATGAAGTAGGTGCAGAGATTGATGGTGCGATTAAGTCTTCAGAATATACCGAAGTACTAAATAACAGTGATATAACATTGACCAAAAACAGCAAGCCTAGCCGTTTGGTTACGTTTCTACATACGACTGTTTTCTCTAACAATCCCTGTAGAAGGCTTTTAAATTTAATAGAGAAAATACCATTATCCCAGTTCACTACTACATCCTTTTCACTTAATCAGTCGGTCGTCCTAGAGGAACCGTATTGTCGTCGGTAATTCAGCTGTGTGCTAAGATTCTATTTGGGCTGGAGTCAACCGTAGACACGCTTTACTCAGCTATCGACTCTAATAAGGTTTTGTATTTATTCAACAAATCTTAAATTTACTATTAATCAATTGTTTCCCTGATAATCTTCGTCTCCGTCGAGTCATATCTATACTGAACATAGCGCTCGTAGTTTTCCTGGTCTAACCAAGGCTGGTTATTCATACCAGTTTGATCAACCAATCGCCTAATCACAGGAAGGCGTTATTCGGCAAATTCCATTTGAACCAATGAGCAAACCACACCAGAGCCTTCTGGATTAGGAAAGGCTGTGTCAAAGCTCGCAGAAGATAGTTGTAGCTGTGCCATTTTCGCTGAAAGAGCTGCGGCAAAGGCACTTTTACCAAACGTTGAAAGGTCAAAATAAATTACTCCTGATGGGCAGTCAGTAGTAGTGGGTATGCTTTCAAAAGAAATGTAACCATAGCCAGTATTAGAACCGTTGTTTCTATCTATACCTAGTTGTTTAATGAAAAGATTATCCGACCCTTTCGTTTTACTCACAATAGCCGCTTGTGCAGGAACCACTAGGGCCGTTAAAAGAAATGCTAAGATTAGTTTTTTCATCTGTTTTATTCCAATACTATTTATGTTCATCGTTTTTAAGTCATTATCCAACCTTCGTTAATAATGACTATTAAATCACCTTTAACTTGGTGGCCAAATTTAGTATGCAACTACACGTTGTAACATTAAAATTTGGCGCTTAGCCAAAAAAAACTACAACTCGTATACTAGGTGCTCTTCTCTTATTTTGTTTATTGCTCTCACCTTGTGATCGTCAATTTCAACCTTGTTAACATCAAAGTGCACAACAAAAGGGTCAGGGTCACAAGTAAATGCCCAAACTGCAAAGGCAAGTTGAACAAGTTGCCCTGCTACCAAAGGCTAAACAGAAATTTGTGAGTGAGATGCTGGACACTGTAATCCAACAAACTGCTCATTAAAAAAGTCCGTAATGGGGGCTTTATACAAAACAAGATTTTAAGCGTTCCCGTATGAACCAAATCCATCGGCGTAACCACCTAATGGCTGCGCTACCTTGGTAAGCTCCTGTTCAATCCTAACTACTTCTGTATATTCTGGAATTAGAATTTTAGTACAGTAACAAGTCCATTCACCTGTTTCTTCATCCTGTTCAACACTAGCTTGAAAGCCCAAACTCTCTACCTTTATGGCAACTTGATTACCTGATTTTTTAGAAGGTATTGCCACAAAAAAATCCATTTCCAAGGGTTTGGACAAATCAAATCCATTTTCTTGAAACTCCCTCAAAGCATCACCTGTTTCGTCATCAGGAATCAACTTCATTTTATTACCCTCTAAATAATGACCAAGAAAAACTAATCATAATCACCTTCATCAAATAAGTCTTCTGGCAAGGCATTGGGCGAGAGAGGCTCGTCAGCATGTCCAATAAACTCATCATACTGACAACCACCAGGTGTTGTTATATTAGAATTCTGAAGGAAACCCAAACGCTCACCTCCCAAAGGGATATTATTTACCTCAGGAATAGAGGACACCGAAGAAAGAAAAGCATTAACTGCCTGTGCTACTGCCTTATCCCCTTCAAGAGAAAACATTCCATATGAAATAGGAAGCGTATCCAGCTCCTTTCCCCACACAAAAAAATAGTTGAGAGTCATATGAAGTGATTCCCGAACATCCGTGTCAGTTAATTCTTCATAAATTTCAGACAACCGCTCTAACTCAATATATAGAGCTTTTATTGAATGATTAAGTGACTCAAGCACAATCTATAATTCCCCATCTTGTTGCCGATATTTTTTACCGGGCTGTTCAATTCTATTGTAATTTGAAGAACTGCTCGCCCCCCCCTCTGCATCAAGACGGTGAGATTCTTGCTTGAAAGCGTCACGATTATTTTGAGCAGACGTCCAATCTGTAGCTACGTGAGGGTCCTCATTTCTTCGAGCCTCTCTCCTACCGGATTTTTGAGAACGCTGTCTAGATCCTTTACCTGCATATGTTTTACCACTTGCATGCGTATTGGTGTATGAGCCTGTCTGCTTTAGGTCTACCTTCTTTGCAACATCTTCGACACCATTTCCAATGGCACGCGCAACCCTTGTTCCTCCTGCTGGAAGATATGGTGTAAGTAATGCAGCTCCATCCCCAAGAAAATCTACCACCCCCTCCTGCATAAGCAAAGGGTTATCGGTAAAGAAACCGACTCCTATCTTGCCCACATCATAGAGAACAAAACCAATATCAGATAAAGTTTCTAAAGGGACATCACCTGTTGGATCAGTGTACCGATAAGGGTTGTTATAAGCATAAGAATAGCGATTAAAATGCTCTACACCGCCCGTAATAGGGTCAACCTTATCCACCGCCATGAACCGACCAATGACAGGGTCATAATACCGTGCATTCAAATAAGTTAACCCGGTAATTCCTTCATCAGGTTTACCGGAATAACCAATATGGTCCGCACCTGCTCTTTCATCTGTGCCTATTTTCTGGCCAAATGGAGCGTAGACTTTCCTCCAAATGACAGCCCCACTCTCATGAGTAGCTACAACTGGGGAACCTAATGCATCATTGTGATAGTAGATTGTAGTCGTTGTTTTAGCCTGTAGACTACCTGATATTACCGATAAACAAGTCAGCAATACCCATAATATCGATTTAATTGTCAGCTTCATTTTCTTGCTTCCTCGATCCTAAATTAGTTCAATATTAAGTAGATAGCGGGAATGAGTTTCTTAATCAACGGTACGTTCGATGGATCAAATGGTCCACTATCGTTTACATACTCCTGATAATTGGTACGGCCATCGCCATCAGGGTCGTCTGAAGCATCTTTAACGAGCGGGTTAAGTTTATGGCTTACTTCCCAGCCATCGGGAATGCCATCACCATCACTATCTGAATTATCTAACTGAGTTTCGAGTTCAATTTCTTGCGCATTACTGAGCCCATCACCGTCGTTATCGGCTGCTGCATCAGAGGGATTTTCAGGGTCGAGGCCATATCGCAGCTCTACGCACTCGGTCAAACCGTCGCCATCTGAATCCACTTCATCACAAGCTGTGGTTACTTTGGCAATAGTTTTTCCAGCCAAATGGATATATGAAGTTTCCTTACCATCTAAGGCGTCCTGCTCGTAGAGAAGTGCTCCATTTTGACTGTAAACGGAGTACAAGGCACTGTCTTGTTTAATTTCAAGTACCTTGATTCCACTGGAGTCATAAAAATAACTAATAAGTGGAGCATCTCCTTCTGGAGAGAATACACCGGTCATATCTCCCGCAGAGTTATAAGTAAATCGTTTTTTGCTATTGCCTAAAACATTACCAAAGCCATCGTAATTAAATTGATACTCGTTGGTTCCAGTAGTGTATTCCAGACGATTATTGGCGTCATACTGGAAGGTCATACTCCCCAAAGACCCAATATTTTTGCTTTTAAGGTTACCTTTCCCATCGTAACTGAATGAACCTAAGCCCCAACTACCATTCGCTACCGTTAAACGGTCAACACCGTCATAATCAAGCGTGGTTGTGTTAATACCATTAAGCTCATCAGTAATAACTGTTACATTACCAACCGTATCATAGTCATAACCCAACTTAATTTGATAATCACCATCACTGTAGCTTTGAATATGGTTGAGCATTTGACGACTATTTTGCCCATAGGTAACAATCGCCTCATTATCATAGGTAAGAGAACTGATTGCTCCATTAGGGTAATATTCAATATTTGACGCGTAGTCATCGATGGCATTAACACGACCAATACTATCAATCACATAGTTTATTTCTAATCCATCAGGGTACTTTAAGTAATTTAAAGTACCATTTAGGTCATAACCATAATCAATACTAAATGACTTTTCATTGACTAACAGAGTTTCATAATCAAGTGCACCGAACGTGGTGTAGTTATACACATTCATAACTACACCATTAGACATACTAATTAAACTACCGTTTCTATTGTAACCATAGCTAACATCAGCCGTATCATCTTCATAATCAATCGTTTTAAGGCGATTAAGGTCATCATATGCATAGGTTTGTTTAGGCATACCAGCAACACTATGAGTCATTACATTACCTGCATCATCATACGTGTATGTCACGGTGCCTCGTTCTGGCTCAGTCACGGTGTAAAGTCGATGGGTATTAGGGTAGTACGAATAGGAGCGTGTTAGGCCATCCTGTGAGACACTGGTAATATAACCGACCTTGTTGCGAGTTATTTCAGTCTTAATACCTTCTGGCTGTTCGATGATCCGGTTCCAGCTATTACCTGGGTCACCAAATGCTTCCTGTTTATAAACCGTTACATTTTTTTCGGCGTTTGTGACCGTCATAATATTATCAATATTAGCTTCAATCGAACCACCATAACAGCTAAAACCATAGCAGTACTTTGTAACGCTGTTATCAGCAGTATTCGTTACATTTTCCACACGTCCAAGAACATCATAGCTTGTGCTAATCCCCATGGTTTCAGTCGATTTTGTAGAGGGCTGTGACAAGAAGGTAACTCTACCAAGAGGGTCATACGTAGTACGCGTATAAATTGGCATAGCATCACTGCCATCAATTTTTGTAAGAATCACCCTACCTAAACTATCTAAAGAGATTGTTTTCGTGTATTGCGGATTAGACCCAGATTCAGTAATGGTATTTTGATCATAACTAAAGGTTTTAGTTTGAAGCCCTTGAACGCTAACGGAAATAACCCTGCCCAGGTTGTCATACTTATAAAAAGTACTATCTCCCTCACCCGTTTTTTCGTAACTCAAACGACCTATTGCGTTAACCCCTCGACCAATTCTTACCCCTTCAGGATGAACTTCGGATTCAGGTGTTCCAAATTTATAGTTGCTATAGGTAGTAGTAATAGGTGTGCCTGAAGATTGATAATAACTACTGGTAGTTAAATTGCCCCAGTCATCGTAGGTAAATGTATTCTTGATACCACCTTGATTGGTCTGTATTACTAACCCTTTCTCATTGTATTCATTAGATTCACTCCAACTTTCACCGTTGTCACCAGCCACAACAGTAGATGATAGTAAACCGGCTAAATAAACACCGTTGGTCTGATTTTTATAAGAATATGTAGTAGTGCGGGATTTACCATTTGTGGTTTCTGTTTTAGCTTGCGCATTTCCATAAGTGTCAAAATTAGAATAAGTAGTGACATATTGTCCATCAATAACAATACGACTAAGTGGCCGAGGAGCAACAGTCATCAGGCTTGATCTAGCTCGTGACACAGCAGTGCCAACAGCCGATAAAACCATATAGGTCATCTCCTCAGACCTACGTGGTGTTACGTCGTCATCCTTAGCAAAGATAGCCGTCGATTTCAAAAGGCCGCGTTTACTGCCTGTACGGTAATAAGTGTACTCAGTTTTTTCTCCAAGCGGGTTGGTTTCAGTCGTTACAGTTTGACCTGAGTCGGGTTTGCTGTAGCTATAACGCCAATCAGAAGTAGAGCCATCATTCTGCTCAATACTTCGCCTAGCAAGCCAAGTCGTAGACCGAGGAATTGTTGTATCATCAAAGAAGTTGCCTTTGAAGTCGCCGTAGTTTAGCTCTGATATATCATAACCGTAAGTAAGTTTCGCTCCGGTTGGCAGCCTTACCTTAGTAAGGTGATTAATCACCTTATCAACTACAAAACCACTATGAACATAAACTGAGTTCATAATCGGCCCTTTATTTTCAAACTCCCAGTAGAGGTTATTATTGGGTTCATCATCTTGGTCTGGCAGAATAACTTTTGTTAGGTATTTAGAATGATGTTTTGTTTTTAGGCCACTAACATAATCTAAAGAATTACAATATTTCTCCCCGTTAGGCGTCGCATGCATGAAGGAACAATAATCCGACCTATGCGTTTCTTCTCTGTTACCCGTATCGTACTTATAAAGCCATTCTCGCGTTGCAGACCAAGCCGAATCCGCCGAGGTGCTAATTCGAGTAATTAACGGAAACCCTTCGTATGCATCTTCCTCATAATCTATATACACTTCACGTCCATCACCAGACGTTATTTTTGTTAGATAAGGTCGAACGCTTACTTCAGTAGCAGAATCACCTGGGGTAATAACGGCCTTACGGTCGTAATGGTACGTTACCCAACTTCCACCAGCCGCTGTTATTTGTGAAACATAAGCTATTTTTTTACCGGCACTACGACCGTACTTGAAGTCTCCTGTTAATGTAGAAAGTTCATCCATTAAATACTGAGTACCGTTAGGAGCCTTCACCAAAAAGCCATTCTTGGCTCCGTTAGTATCACCTTTTGCAGATACACACTCGATTGTCCAGTGATCTGTAGTCACCCAGCTGGTATTTGTAGGATATCGACTGTCTGACGACTCTTTACGTAACAAACTTTTACTTCCCTGCCCGGGAATTACAAGACTTAATTCTGTGTAATACCCTTCAGGGAGGGAGCTACCATTTCTATTAAATTCTTTGCTAACGTAATCAACACAAACCCCAGAATTACTGCGTAAGGTACCATTAGGGTTTATGCTTACAATGACTCTTGGTATATCAAGATCCCAACTGCCAAATGCTAAGGGACCACCGTCACCGCCAAAAGTACGCGTGATGTTTATAGTAGGCCCGCTTCCTGGTAATGAAATATCAACAGTAGAGAAGCCAAGTGACCCGGTTCGAATGTCTCGTTGCTCACCTTTTAGAAAATATCGAGCATTCTTTGTGTCGGCCAAAATATCATAGAGCTGCAATGCTTTTGAGGGCGCTTCTGATGCCGTAGCAGGTAAGACTATCCCGCCAAGCACTAAGAGTGTTGCTATAGATAGACGATATAATCGATTAATATCAACAGTAGTTTCAAGTAGACAATTGACGACTAAAGGTTTTTTTATTTTTGACACACACAGCCAAATCAGCATTGATAACAATGGTAAGTACTTTCGATACATTATTAGACACTCATAATAAGTTAAACAGCTATACCATAGTTAGTATCATTGCCAGCTCACCTAACTATTAGTTGATATATTTTTTACATATAAAAATTAGTAAATACAACCTAAAATATATTGTGACATTAGATTTATGTATGATTTTTTATCATGAATTATTCACCAGCTATACTACTCAAAATAATTGAAGTTAAAAATTACCACGTTCTGAAAACATGATTTTATTAATTAAAATAAACATGTTAAAACCATAATACCGAGTTAAAATAAGACCCCACAATAGAGCCTATATAGCGACAAACCTACTTCCCTAATTATTACATTTAGGGAACTCTAACCTAAAATTGAAAATATATAGCAGAACCTGATTACTCTACATTAGAGTGAATAATCCAATCATAATTTTCGCTAATTTTGAATATCATTCCATCCTAACGCCCGTTAATTCACAGAAGTCATCACTTAGCACTTTGTAGCTAACGTAAGAATGAGCCATACCCAAGGCTTTGACTGCTTTAATCTCAGTTAATGCTGCTTCTCCAAAGTCTGAGTCGAACGGGAAATATATTCGATTTTCGTTGCACTCGTTTGTTAATGGTTCAGTAAACTCAACGAAAGCAAAGTAATTGGTTCCAGGGTAGTCTGGGTGAGAGGCAATCAAAGACCCTATACGTTTTACGTGTTTATTGGTTTCTGTAGCGCTGATAGTTACAATAATGATGTTGGAGTAACCTGTACAAGCAGTGGCTCCAGCATTATTTACACAAATATTGGCTTTGTACCAGTACTCTCCGACGACTTTATTTCTTTCTACTGTATGAAAGGGGGGTTGCCCACCCGACGCCTTACTAATGTATCCAATATACTCCCAATCAAACCCTGAATTACTGCTTTCATAGAGTCGATATTCATAATTAGTGGACACATCATCAGGAGCATCAAAACTAACGTCATAATTACCTGTAAAATTAGTATCAGGAGCAGTAAGCGTGGGAGGCTGCAACCCTTCAAGTACACCAATAGAATTAACGTTAACCCCCTGTGTCAGAGTAGTTGTCGCCTCAATTAATTTTATATTTAAGACAGGGAGCGGTAAGCAGGCAGTTAATGAAACGCTATTCAGCCCAATTTAAAGAAGCAATACTGAATAAGCTCAATCAAAGTGATTTATCGGTTCGAGGGTTTGCACAACAAGAAGGCATTAATATATCAACCCTGTATAGTTGGCAAAAACAGTTTCAAGTTGAAGGT
>JQIA01000147.1_pt1 | contig 31342 bp, 27 predicted proteins | sample 811431 | NCBI WGS metagenome assembly JQIA01 (sample SAMN02998118, study PRJNA258478) | marine sediment metagenome | biome: marine; feature: seafloor; material: sediment; isolation source: oil-polluted sediment collected from 3 locations (0.5 km, 0.7 km and 0.9 km)... | place: USA: Gulf of Mexico ...
CTAAACTGAACAAGGGCCGGTTTCATATTGGTGTCATGCGCACGGACGGCAGTCGCGAAAAACTGTTGACCGCATCTTTCTTGGACGAAGGCCCGACATGGTCACCTAATGGCCGCGTGTTGATGTTCTTTCGTGAAACCGCAGGTGTTAACGGTGCCCCTTCAATTTATTCGGTGGATATAACGGGGCGTGTTTTGCGTAAATTGGACACACCAACATTTGGATCAGACCCTGCGTGGTCAAGTTTGTTAAAGTAATCTGGAACAGGATTCACATTTGTGGTGGGTTCTGGTATAATAAGTGAAATGATGGGGAAACCATCTAGAGAGGCAAAGCAAAATGACAAGTATCTTGGTTAAATTCAGTACAATAGCAGTTCTTGCGGTGGGCTTGGCAGCCTGTGGTGATAAATTTAATGGTGGAACAAATGGAAATATCGGGGGCATTCAACCTGGCAGCCCGTCAGATCCAACCTCATTAGCATATTTCCAACAGACCATCGGGGATCGAGTGTTGTTTGCAGTTGATCAAAGTGCGTTAAATGCAGAAGCCACAAGTGTCTTGAACGGACAAGCTACTTGGCTGCTGCAAAACACACAATATGTTGTGACAATTGAAGGTCACGCGGATGAACAGGGAACCCGTGAATATAACCTTGCTTTGGGTGCGCGCCGAGCAAGTGCTGCTCGGGATTATTTGGTAGACCGTGGTGTGGCTGACAATCGCGTTAAAACACTAACATACGGTAAAGAACGGCCGCTTGCGATTTGCTCTACAGAAGAATGCTGGTCAAAAAACCGCCGCGCAGTAACTGTTGTTGGCGCGGCCTTGGGAAGTTAAGAGGCAATTATGGATATTGGGGGTAAAGCTGTGAAATATGTGTTGTTATTGATCTGGGTAGCTTGTGCCCCAACATTGGTCTTTTCCCAAACCAAAGAAGAGACACTTGCCGATATTCGTCAAGAACTGGTTTTTCTGAATACTGAAGTCCATAATTTAAACCGAGAGCTTTCAACCACTTCTGGCGCATCATCCCAGACAGGTTCGGGGGCAACACTTCAGCGCATGAATGCGCTGGAGCAAGAGTTGCGCCGTATTACTGGTGTGGTTGAAAACCTACAATTCCGCATTGAGCGTATTGTTAAAGATGCCAATAATCGGTTGGGAGATATGCAGTTTCGTATTATCGAACTTGAAGGCGGTGATATAACAAATATCCCTGACATCTCAATTATTGATGGTGGCACGCCGCCTTCTGGGGATAATAGCCAAGGTTCTACAGAGAATTCCGGTGTTGAACTGGCGACCTCTGAACAAGGTGATTTTGACCGGGCAGTTGCGGCTTTTGAAATTGGTGAAAATGCGAATGCTGTTGCTAAGTTCGATCAGTTTTTACTGAGTTATCCGGCCGGCCCACTATCAGGTGAGGCACATTACTGGCGGGGCGAAGCCTTGTCTGGCTTGGGGGATTGGAGTAATGCAGCACGTGCTTTTCTTGAAAGCTTCAGCGGATCACCAAGTGGTGTAAAAGCTCCGAAATCTTTATACCGGCTAGGGGTCAGTTTGGCAGAGCTGGGCCAAATTGAAGATGCTTGTGCAACATTGGGTGAAGTTGAAATTCGTTATCCTGCGGCTGCAGAAGTTAATAATGCCCATAGCAAGATGACTGCTTTAAACTGTACGTAAATGTGTCTAATCAAAACCCCCTTTCGGCCCAAATTAGCACAGTATTAGCGGTTGCTCCTAAAGGCGCTTTAGGCGTTGCTGTATCTGGCGGCAGTGACTCGATTGCTTTGTTGCGTTTGCTTTGTGATTGCATGCGTATACATGGGCGAAAACTTTATGCAGCAACAGTAAATCATAACTTGCGTCCTGAGGCACAGGCTGAAGCACAGTTTGTTGCAAGCCTTTGTGATGATTTAGGTATTCCACATCAAATTTTAAGTTGGGAGGATTGGAATGGGCATGGTAATTTGCAAAATGCAGCCCGCGACGCACGTAAAGCCTTACTTACGGCTTGGGCGCAGGAATTGGGTTTGGTTGCTGTCACACTGGGCCATACACAAGATGACCAAGCCGAGACGTTTTTGATGCGGCTGGCGCGCGGCTCTGGCGTGGATGGCCTATCGGCAATGCAAGCTATAAGGGGCACCAATCCGGTATGGGTGCGTCCTATGCTGGATATAGCGCGTGTCGATCTACGTTGTTATTTATCGGCTTTAGATCAAAGTTGGATTGATGACCCATCTAATCAGGATGAAAAATTTGAACGCGTAAAAATCCGTAACGCGATGCCTGCCTTGGCAAAGCTCGGGCTGACAGCTGCACGGTTGTCTAGTACCGCACAAGGGTTACAAGCCACACGGGACGTGCTAGAACAGGCGACGCAGAATGCTGCCTATGAATGTTGTACCCCAAGCTATTTTGGAACGGTTGGGATCGATTTGAAAACCTTGCAATCTCACCCAGAAGATATTCAATATCGCGTATTAAGCCATGCGATAAAGTGGGTTTCAGGTAGCAAATACAGATCCCGTTTTGAAACATTGAAGTTAGTTTATAATATGCTATTGCATGGAAAATCGCAAACTTTAGCAGGGTGTTACATAAAAACTCTTAAATCGAAACACATCATCGTGATGCGAGAATTGGCACATATGAAGCCTGTCGCACTGTATCAGGGCTTTTTTGATCGGCGCTGGCAAGTTCTTGCCGATAAAAAATTGCAAAATACGGATATTCGGCCTTTGGGCGAAAAAGGCTTGCTACAGCTTAAAAAATGGCGTGAATTGGGTGTTTCACGCGATATTCTAATGCAATTACCCGCTGCTTGGCAGGGGGAAGTTGTTATTTCGGCCCCTTTGGCGGGGTTATCAGGGCCCGTAGGCCTATCTTTAAAGGTACATCCAGATCAGTTCTATTTGGACATTGTTTCACATTGAATAACCTTGAAAGAGGCTTATGTTAGGTACGTACCGTGAAAACGGATTCGGCACTTGCTGAAATTATTAGGAGAAAGCTCTTGGGTAACGCCAGAAACCTTATCATTTGGATTGCATTGTTTTTACTTGTGATCGGATTGTTCAACGTCTTTAATTCAAACGACCAAAGCCAGTCAGGTGCAAAAATCAGTTTTTCTGAATTTATGCAAAGAGTAGGAAACGGCACTGTTGGCCGAGTTGTGCTGGACGGTGAAAAAGTATTCATCAAAACCAATGATGGAACAAGCCTCCAAACGGTGAAGCCAAATGAAGTGGACATTACCCGCGAATTGCTGAATGCAAATGTGGAAATTGTTGCGGCTCCGCAAGAAAAAACAGCGTTTATGAGCACAGTTTCATTAATGCTGCCCTTCCTATTGTTGATCGGGGTTTGGATATTCTTCATGAACCGTATGCAAGGCGGTGGTCGTGGCGGTGCGATGGGGTTCGGGAAATCAAAAGCGAAACTGCTTAACCAGAACGAAGATCGTAAAACCTTTGATGATGTTGCGGGCATTGATGAAGCTAAGGAAGAATTAGAAGAAATTGTTGAATTTTTGCGCAATCCACAAAAATTCTCACGTCTTGGCGGCATGATCCCGAAAGGGGCATTGCTTGTGGGTTCGCCGGGGACAGGTAAAACACTGCTTGCACGTGCGATTGCTGGTGAAGCAGGTGTGCCGTTCTTTACCATTTCAGGTTCTGACTTTGTTGAAATGTTTGTCGGTGTTGGTGCTAGCCGTGTTCGCGATATGTTTGAACAAGCTAAAAAGAACGCACCTTGCATTGTGTTTATTGATGAAATTGATGCGGTTGGCCGCCATCGTGGCGCAGGCCATGGCGGTGGTAATGATGAGCGTGAGCAGACATTAAACCAGTTGTTAGTAGAAATGGACGGCTTTGAAGCGAACGAAGGTGTGATCCTTTTGGCAGCCACCAACCGCCCTGATGTTCTGGACCCTGCATTGTTGCGCCCTGGTCGTTTTGACCGCCAGGTTCAAGTGCCGTTGCCTGATATTAAGGGACGTGAAAAAATTCTGTTTGTGCATTCCCGTAAAACCCCATTAGGCCCGGATGTTGATCTGCGTATTATTGCTCGCGGAACACCAGGGTTTTCAGGGGCGGATATTGCCAATCTGGTAAATGAAGCAGCTCTGATGGCTGCGCGCACAGGTAAACGCTTTGTGACAATGGAAGATTTCGAATATTCCAAAGACAAAGTGATGATGGGTTCTGAGCGCCGCTCTATGGTGATGACTGAAGATGAGAAAAAATTGACAGCTTATCACGAAGCAGGTCATGCGGTTGTCGGTATCAACGTACCACAACATGACCCAATTCACAAAGCTACCATCATTCCACGCGGACGTGCATTAGGCTTGGTTCTGTCTTTACCTGAGCGTGATGTTTTGTCTGTCACAATGACAAAGTACAAATCCAAAATTGCTATGGCCATGGGGGGGAAAGTTGCCGAAGAACTGATCTTTGGTGAAGAAAACGTAACCTCTGGTGCTTCTTCAGATATTCAACAAGTTACAAATATTGCCCGTGCAATGGTGACCCAGTTCGGCATGTCTGAAAAACTGGGGAATATTAACTATTCTACAGAACAGCAAACATATCTGGGGCCGCAAGGTAATGGCATGAGTGCCTCACCTGATATGCAAGCGCTGATTGATGACGAGGTGCGTAAACTGGTTGATACAGGCTATGAAACGGCTAAATCCATTCTCACCGAGAAAAAAGGCGATCTTAAACGCTTGGCCGAGGGTTTGTTGGAATACGAAACCTTGACAGGGGATGAGATCACTAAAGTAATTGCCGGTAAGCCGCTTAATCGAGGTCAAGACGATGATGAAGAAGACAATGGTTCTGCACCCAGCGTGACTGCGATTCCTAAAACCAAGAAGAAACCAAAGTCAAAACCTTCTGGTGATATGGAGCCCGAGCCAACTTAGACTTAGAATCAATTCTTTCAAAAGGCCTGCATTTTGCGGGCCTTTTTTAATGGAATGATCAAATATGTTTCTATTCAATTAGGCAAAAAACACTGGACGGCGAAAAAGACATTGATAATGTCGGTTTTCTTATCATGTGAATGCATCATTCTAATCCATAGTGGCGCAAAGAAGCATCCACACTGTGGTACATACGAAAGTTAGTTAAATGTCATATAAGACTGATATACAAATTGCCCGCGAAGCAAAAAAACAACCTATTCAGGAAATTGGTGCGAAGCTTGGTATTCCAACCGAACATTTGCTGCCATTTGGTCATGATAAAGCGAAAGTATCCGCTGAATTCATCAAAGCCCAAGCTGACAAAAAAGACGGTAAACTTATTTTGGTAACCGCGATTAATCCGACACCAGCAGGTGAAGGTAAAACCACGACAACTGTTGGTCTTGCAGATGGTCTGAATGCAATCGGTAAAAAGGCTGCGATTTGTATTCGTGAAGCATCACTTGGCCCATGCTTTGGTATGAAGGGCGGGGCGGCAGGTGGCGGTTATGCGCAAGTTGTTCCAATGGAAGATATGAACCTGCACTTCACAGGTGATTTCCACGCGATTACGTCTGCACATAACTTATTGTCTGCTATGATCGACAACCACATTTATTGGGGTAATGAGTTGGGAATAGACCAACGCCGTGTCGTTTGGCGCCGCGTGGTCGATATGAATGACCGTGCTTTGCGTGATATTGTAACGTCATTGGGCGGGGTTTCCAACGGCTTCCCACGCCAAGCTGGCTTTGATATTACTGTTGCTTCTGAGGTCATGGCGATCTTGTGTCTTTCAAATGACTTGGGTGATCTGCAAAAACGACTGGGCGACATCATTGTGGCTTATCGTCGTGATCGTTCACCGGTTTATTGCCGTGACATTAAAGCTGATGGGGCGATGACTGTGCTTTTGGAACAAGCAATGCAGCCAAACCTTGTGCAAACTCTGGAAAACAATCCGGCCTTCGTGCATGGTGGCCCATTTGCCAATATCGCACATGGTTGTAACTCTGTTGTCTCTACTAAAACGGCCTTGAAACTGGCTGATTATGTGGTCACAGAAGCTGGCTTTGGCGCGGATTTAGGCGCAGAAAAATTCATGAACATCAAATGCCGTAAAGCGGGTTTGGCGCCTGATTGTGTGGTTCTGGTGGCGACCATTCGTGCAATGAAAATGAACGGTGGCGTTGCGCGCGCGGACTTAGGGCCGGAAAACATTGAAGCGGTGAAAGATGGGTGCGCTAATCTTGGCCGTCATATTGGTAATCTGAAATCTTTTGGTGTCCCTGTGGTGGTTGCAATCAACCATTTTGTCACAGACACTGATGCTGAAGTCCAAGCGGTTAAAGATTACGTTGTATCGCAAGGTTCTGAAGCAATTTTGTCTCAGCATTGGGAATTTGGTTCAAAAGGTGCAACTGACCTTGCTATCCGGGTCGCTGAAATAGCTGACAGTGGCGTTAGCCAATTCGCGCCACTTTACGAAGATGACATGCCATTGATGGCAAAGATTGATACTATCGCAAAACGTATCTATCACGCTGATGAAGTGATTGCTGATAAGAAAATTCGCGATCAGTTAAAGCAGTGGGAAAATCAAGGTTTCGGTCATTTTCCAATATGCATGGCGAAAACCCAATACAGCTTCAGCACAGATCCAAGTTTACGGGGTGCCCCTACAGGTCATTCAGTGCCTGTGCGTGAAGTGCGTCTAAGTGCAGGTGCGGGCTTTATCGTTGTGATCTGTGGTGAGATCATGACAATGCCGGGTCTGCCGCGTGTGCCAAGTGCCGAAAATATCTTCATCAATGATGAAGGTCAGATCGACGGATTGTTCTAACGCGTACAACCTATATACAGAGCTTAGAAGGATGCCTTTTGGGGTGACCTTCTAGGCGTATACAAGATCGAAAAAGGATTTAGAATGACTGCCAAGATTATAGATGGAAAAGAGTTTGCTGCAAACGTTCGCGCAAAAGTGGCTACACATGTGACCCGCTTGAAAGATGAACACGGTATTACACCAGGATTGGCGGTCGTGTTGGTAGGACAAGATCCTGCAAGCGAAGTTTATGTTCGCAATAAAAACAAATCGACTGTTGAAGTTGGCATGAACAGTTATGAACATAAGCTGCCTGCGGATACATCCGAAGCAGATCTTCTGGCCTTAATTGAGCAACTGAATAATGACCCTGCCGTACATGGTATTTTATGTCAGTTACCACTGCCTGAACATTTGAACGAAGAACTGGTGATCAATTCGATCATCCCATCAAAAGACGTTGATGGGTTTCATATTTCAAACGTTGGCCTGTTAGCGACAGGTCAAAAGTCAATGGTACCTTGTACCCCTCTTGGCTGCTTGATGATGCTCCGAGATCATTTAGGTAACTTGTCTGGTTTGAACGCGGTTGTTGTGGGGCGTTCAAACATCGTTGGCAAACCGATGGCCGCTTTACTTCTGAAGGATAGCTGCACTGTTACAATCGCCCACAGCCGTACAAAAAATATCGAAGCCCTGTGCCGTAGTGCTGACATCCTTATCGCTGCTGTAGGCCGCCCAGAGATGATCACAGGCGATTGGATTGGAGATGGGGCAACAGTAATCGACGTTGGCATCAACCGCATTCCTGCCCCTGAAAAAGGTGAGGGTAAGAACCGTCTTGTTGGGGATGTTCATTTTACCAGTGCTGTGGAAAAAGCAGGTGCTATTACGCCCGTACCAGGCGGTGTTGGCCCTATGACAATTGCATGTTTGCTGGCCAACGCGGTCACTGCTTGTTGCCGTGCTAATGGGTTGGATGAGCCAGAGGGTTTGACAGCATAGATGTTGGTATTTTGAATGATTGGGGTTGAAGCTGATAGTTAGCTATACGCCACTCAAAGAACTAAATTAAACTGCAAACTATCAGCCAGGGTGGTAACACGGCTCCGTAAGGGGCGTGTTACCTCATATTTGGGTTTTATATAGGTTTGTACAACCCTTAAAAAAAATATGTTCTTATTTGTTATATCCGTTCAATTTTTGATGATGGATAACGGTTTACTATTATCTTGATAGATTAATTTATTACTGGTTTTTTACAAATAGAAGGTTAAAGAAGGCCAGATTATTACATCAACTCATCCTATGGGGCTTTTACATTCAATGCTTCAATTAAGGGTTGTTGGTGATGTTTTTGTAACATAAAGCATCGAAAAGGCCTAGCTTTCAATGTCACGATCTTCCACGAACATATTTGCCCATGCCTGATCAATGAGATCACGTGTCATGATACGAGGCATGCCTTGGTATTCACAGGTAGCGCCCATCTGGTCGATAATGAAAGGTGCCTGATAAGCTGCATATTTGTGATCGATTTCATCATATTTAGCACCAAACAGATATATCAAGGCTTCTTTATCCAGTGTAAATCTTTTGGCTTTAGCTACCAGCATGAAAATCTGCAGCATGTCTTCACGGCTCGGGGCTTCGATTAGAATTTTAAATGACACCCGACGCAATGCGGCACCATCAAAAATTTTATTCGGGTGAAAGTTAGTGGAAAAAATTACCAATGTGTCAAACGGCACGGTGAATTTCTCACCTGATTGCAAACTCAAAATATCTTCGCCACCTTCCATTGGTACAATCCAACGGTTGATTAATGCTTGTGGCGTTTCTTTTTGGCGCCCCAAATCATCTACGATAAAGACACCGCCAGCGGCTTTGAGTTGTAAAGGTGCCTGATAAGTTTTTGAGTTTGGATTATATTTCAATTCCAGCATATCCAAGGTCAATTCACCCCCTGTGATAACAGATGGGCGGTCACACTGGACATAGCGCTTATCAAAACTTCCACCGGCACGGCGCAAACTATTAATGTCGTCTTGCATCTCATTTGCACTGGTGTGAATAATCGGGTCATAAACGGATATAATTTGCCCCGCGTATTCTAATACTTTGGGTATGAAAATTTTATCACCCATTGCAGCACGAATGCCGTTGGAAATTGAAGATTTACCGTTGCCTGGGGGGCCGTACATCAGAATTGATTTACCGGAATTAACCGCAGGGCCGATTTGGTTCAGTAATCCGTCAGGGATAATTAGATGCCCCATAGCAGCTTCCAATTTAGCTTTTGTGATGCCCACATTGCGAATGGTTTGGCGTTCAACCTGTACCGCGAAGTCTGCCATCGGAACAGGTAAAGCCCCGAAATACTCTGATTGTTTTAAAGCAAGTAACGCCCTTTGTTTCCCCGTTTCAGTCATTTGATATCGTATTTGCGCGCCTGCACCATTTGCACTGCTACCAAGGGTTTCAATCAGATTTTGTGCGCGGCACATTTCGATTAATTCCATAACAATGGGCACTGTCACACAAAGTTCTTTAGCCATGTCACTGGCCAATTCAAGGTTATTGCGAAATACTGTTTTTATGAAAATTTCACGCGAAAGAACTATCGACAAACCTGTTTCTTCAAGCGTACTTGGCTCAAGTGGGGCCAATGCAATTCTGGAATGCATATTCATGTATTTCACCCTTTATATCATATGGCCTACGTCAGTTGGGTTATATAAAGTAGGTATTACAAGCAGAACTAAGGCTGAAATTGGGCTTTTTTTAGAAATGCTAGCTGTATAAAACAAGATAAACAACAAGGCTTGCAGCCAGTGTTATCCCGAAAGGGAACATGCCTTGTGAATTCCATGAGTCCCAATCTTTTATCCAACCCTTAACGCCGGGGGTAATGCCGATTAATTTGTGCAAGGTTAGAGAGATAAATGATAATATCCCGATAAGGAATATGAATGGAAGGATGTTTGAAAATGCTATGAAAGGTGCCATTGCCGCTGCAAATTTAGAATCTCCTCCACCGATCAGGCCACTGCTTGTAGCGAAGAACCCAAGAAACAATATAACCAAGCCTTGTAGAATTCGAAACCCATATTCGTATAAACCAAAGGTTAATGGGGCTAGAAGCAAAAAACTGATAAATAAAGCAAAACACGCCACATTAGGGATGCGCATAAATTTCATATCACTCCATGCGACCCAGATGCTAATTGGAAGTGCGGGAATAAGTAAAATATATTCAGGTAAGTTCAACATCTTACAGCCTTTATCCCAAAGCTTCTAGGCTGCGAACAGCAACTTCAAAATGACTTGGGTGGGTTTCAATAGCCGTTTCTATTAGGCCACGGCCAACGGCTTTATCGCCTTTTTTGATGGCGGTTAATCCCAAAGTATATAAAAGTTGCGCCCGTTCCACTTGCGTCATTCTAATCAGTGGAAGCTTGTAATTACGCTGTGAGCCGCGCGCTAAAACCAAATTGTTTTTAGCTGTGAATAATCTGGTGTTATAAGATATTGCCTCTAAGAACAGATCTTCGGCAGCCTTGTAATCACCGCGTGTTAGTTTGGAATAGCCCCAATTGTTTAAAACATTAGCTGGTTGCGTTGTCAGGCCGACCGCGGTTTCATAAAAACTGTCTGATTTTTTCCATTGTTTATTCGAGTCTGCTACCATTGCTTCTAAGCGGTAACGTTTAAATGTCTCAACTGTGGGGGGGATTTTATTTAATTCGGCTTTAGCTACTTTCCAGTTGTTGGTACGAATGAGTGCATCAGCATAATTAACTCTGTCATCGTTTACAGAGTTTTCATGTTCCAGAATTTTTTTGTAAACTGGAAGCGCTTCTGTCGCACGTTTGGCCCGTACTAAGGATGCTGCAAGACCGCGTTGGAAATCTATGCGTGTAGGGTCCTTGGTCAGCGTATCTTTAAAATAATTTACAGCCTCATTCGGATCAGCAATAGTCAACATGATGTCATTTAAATCGGTGGCATCAATGACGCTGATTGCATTTTTTTCGGGTTGCTTTTTTGCAAATGGGTTACCTGTGTTGCTACATGCTGCCAGCCCGACCGCACCCACCAAACAAACCACATTTCTAAGTGGAGTTCGCATTGCCTGTATCCTGTTTCTGCTCTAGCTCGAACCGCCCGTCTTCAGCAACAAATACCTGCCGTTGCCGCGTCTGACCAATTCAAATTCGTTATTATTATTCTCTACAGTGTAACTTGTTTTTTCAATCTTTGCGATGATTTTGGTAAGATTTGTACGAATTTCATCAGAATTGCCACTATCTAGGGCATATGCTAGTTGAAAAACGCGTTTTGCTTCACGTAAACTGCCTTGATTTGATAATACGACGCCCAGATTGTTCCACGCGGGTACAAAACGATCATCTTTTTTCACAGCGCGTTGCAGTAATTTTTCAGCTTGATTGAGGCGCCCAAGTTTCAGGTTGGCTGACCCCAGAGCACTTAACACATCCGCATTCAACCCTTGCTCCCCTGCTGCGCGGGTGTAGGCGCGCAAAGCTACTTCATATTCACCAGCAGCCATCAACCTGTGCCCTACAATCAAACCATCTACAGCTTCAGATAGATGGGCCGCATCAACGGGTGCATTCGGGCCTTGGCCCAAAGCAGTTAATGGTGTTTTTTGACTGTCGACACAGGCGGTTAATAAACTGCATGTTAAGGCGATAAGTAATGTGACATTTAGTTTTGTACGTTTCATAGTACTTGCCGTTTATCCAAGCACTTGCATAATTTGGTACACAGAGGGCCCAACCAGTAATACCATCAGGGGTGGCACGGTGAAACCCATTGTACAAAGCGTCATCTTGGTTGGCAGTTTGTTAGCTTTTTCTTCCGCATTCATAATTCGCTTATCGCGCATTTCAGAGGCATAGATCCGTAAACTATCACCAATTGAGGTACCAAACTGGGCTGATTGTACAAGAACGGTAACAAATGACTTAATATCGGCTACATCAGCGCGTTCAGCGAAATCCTTCAATACAGAAGCTTTCTCTTTACCCGCGCGCATTTCATTAGCAATAATCACGTATTCATCTGCAAGTTGAGGATAGGAATGTACTAATTCCTTGCCGACACGCGCTATGCTTTGATCCAAAGATTGGCCAGCTTCGACACAAACAAGCATCAAGTCCAAGCTGTCTGGAAAGCCGGTTTCAAGCACAGTTTTACGTTTGGCTACCCGGCTGTTGACCCAATAAATTGGTAAGTAATAACCAACACCAGCGGGGCCCGCTGCCATCAATAATTGATTGGTGAATTCCGCATCACCTGATAAAAATAAGACGTAAACGGTGCCGGCGATTAATCCAGCAATGGCCAATGCCAATTGGATGAAGTGGAAATTTCGAACCGCATCTTTTGATCGATAACCCGCTCTTAAAAGGTTAAGTTTGCTTTTTGAAAATTCTTCCATGTCCTGAGGCTCTAGGAAAGCTGCAAATTTATCTAGATTTGGTCCGTTTCGTTGAGCGTGTCTAAGAGCCGTGCTTGGGTCAGTGGTTAATTTAGGGTCTAACTGAACTTGGGTCGGGGACTGTATCCTGTCAAAAGGGTCTTTCTTTTTAACCAGAATAAAAGGCAAAGTAAGCGTGACCAGAAGAAGTCCGATTGCACCCAATACCAAGATAGGACCAGAAGGGCCCAGTAGTGTGATAATTATTTCAACCAAATTAGACATGCTTATACCTTTATATCTACCATGGAACGCATAATGAAAATATTCAGAAGCATCATAAATGCCACGATGATACATGCCGGGATGAAGGCCGAGGTCTCCATAACCGCGTCATAGTAATCTGGTTTAATCGCTAGAATAGCCATGAGGGCAGCAACTGGAAAAGCAGACAAAAAGTAACCAGAAAATTTTGCTTCAGATGTAATTGCTTTTACACGCCGGAACAGTCTGAAACGCGATCTGATCACTTTGCCTAATCCATCCAACACCTCTGCCAAATTACCACCTGACTGGGCCTGAATACCCACAGCCACTGTTAAGAAACGAAGATCTTGTACATCAATGCGGTCAGCGAGATCTTCAAGTGCTGCGACCAGGTCGCGGCCATAAGTAGACTCGTCAGATAAGATGCCAAATTCAGTTCCTATTGGATCAGACATTTCTTGCGCCACAACATTGATCGCACTGGTAAAAGGATGCCCAACCCGTAAGGATCGTACAATAAGTTCAATCGCATCCGGTAATTGCTCTTGGAATAATTCAAGGCGTGCTTTTGCTTTATTATTCAGCCACATAAAGACGCCCCCCACACCCATCGCAACTGAGATAAGTGCTGCAACAAGGGGGGACATGCCTGTCATGATGAATATAATTACAAAGCTCACAGCTGATATAGCCACCATAATCATCACTAGTGCTTTTGGTGAAAAGGCAATGTTTGCCTGTTCGGCCTTGTTTCCTAGAATAGAAAACAACGGCACCTTTTTAGATTTTGCATGCTGTTCACGCTCTTTGCGCAGAGTGTTTAGTACCTCTTCATGATCCTTACCTTGTTCAAGCAGGGCAAGGCGACGGTTCACGCGCGAGTTTAGCTTGATATGTTTGCCGAAAACGACAAGGTACAAACCCTCGATGATCATAATGACACCGATGAACAGTAAGACAAGTAGTATGGCAATTGACATGGTTTACCGTCCTATTCTGCTGTAGCTTTTTTGACATAAATACTTGCAGGCAAATCGTAACCCCATTGCTTGAAGCGATCAGAATAATGTGACCGCATGCCTGTAGGTGTGAAGTCGCCAAGAATTTTGCCGCCCGCACCGGTGCCATGGATTTCGTATTTAAAAAGTTCCTGCATGGAGATAATGCCTCCTTCCATCCCGACGATCTCGGTTATGGAAGTCATTCGGCGTGACCCGTCTTGCAAGCGTTTAACTTGTACAATCAGGTTTACTGCAGATGCAATCTGTGCCCGTGAGGCAGAAATAGGTAAATCTACACCTGTCATCGCAATCATGTTTTCTAAACGTGCAATCGCGTCACGTGCATTATTCGCGTGGATAGTTGTCATTGATCCATCGTGACCAGTATTCATCGCTTGAAGCATATCAAGCACTTCGGAACCACGGGTCTCACCCACGATAATACGATCAGGGCGCATCCGCAAAGCGTTGCGTAAGCAATCTTCTTGGGTCACAGCCCCTGTACCTTCAACACTGGCAGGACGGCTTTCCATACGGGCTAGGTGAGTTTGTTGCAACTGTAGTTCGGCTGTGTCTTCAATCGTTGCAATGCGTTCATCGTCGTCGATAAAGCTGGATAAAGCATTTAAAGTTGTCGTTTTACCAGAACCTGTACCGCCTGAAACAATGATATTCAGACGCGTCGCAACGGCTGCGTGTAAATAAGCGGCCATATCGTCTGTGAAGGCACCAAAAGCTGCTAGCTGGTCAATGCTCAGCTTCTCTTTCTTAAATTTACGAATGGAAACCAGCGAGCCATCAACTGCAATTGGGGGTACGATAGCATTGAACCGTGATCCATCTTTTAATCGTGCATCAACGTATGGGTTGCTTTCGTCTACGCGGCGGCCAACAGCGGAAACGATTTTGTCAATGACTCGCAACAAATGCTTTTCATCGGCAAACCGCACGTCTGACAAAGTCAGTTTACCGTTTTTCTCAATGAAAATTTGTTTATGCCCGTTGATCAGAATATCAGCGATATCATCATCGCGCAATAAGGGCTCTAACGGACCAAGGCCTGTTACCTCATCCAGCAATTCTTGAACAAGCTCATCTCGTTCAGTTTTATTTAGGACAATGCCAATTTCCTGCAAACCGTCTGCAGTCACAGATGTAATTTCGTGCCGTAATTCCTCTTCGGATGCTTTGTCAATTGCCGCTAAATTCAATGTCTCCAGCAAGCGTTTGTGCATTTGCATACGCACATCCATTAACCGCTGTTTACGTTTTTTATCTTTAGAATCATCATCATTGGCCACTGGTGGCACAGAAGGTGTTTTTGCTGGAATAACGGTTTTTGGTTTTTCTACAACGATTTCTACTTTTGGTTTATTTTCCGTAGCTGTGTTTGGTTTTGATGTGCCAGTTTTGCTATATCTTTTAAACATAAACCTTACTCAGCCGCTGCGGAAAGTTGTTGATCCTCGCAGAGCTCTGAAAATGTTTCGGCGATTTTTACGATATCTTTACGAAGCGGGTTGCGCGCCGCCATTTCGCCCAAGGGTACGCCGTGGTCGCCTGTCAACGGGACATGTTTTCCACCGTCGGAAAGCTGCCAGCGCATTTCAATATTTAGAGATTCTGTCATGCTTTTTAAGCGTGATTTTCCACTCAGATCTGTCATTTTTGGAGCGCGGTTTAAGATAAATTGAGCTTTTTCAAAAGGCAGGTCTTCTGCTTTCAGTGCGCGCAGGAATCTTTGTGTATTTTGTGCTGAGCGCATTTCCAAGCCTACTATGCATAAATACAGCTCACATTCATTCAAAAGCACTTCTGACCAGCTGACCAAAGTGCGTGGTACATCAATAATGACCACATCGTAACAGGATCGAGCTAAATCAAGAACGTGTTTCACATCTTCTGGGCTGATAAACTCTAAAGGTACAGCATCTTGCGGAGATGGCAAAACTGCTAATTTATCTCTATACTTTGAAACAACTTGTTTGAACGCATCTGCATCTGCATTGGTGATGTCTGAAATGAGCTCGAATGCGGCATCGTTCTTTGCAACATCCAGATAGGTAGCGACAGAACCAAACTGGAAATCAAAATCCATGATGCAAACTGTCTTACCCTGTGCGCCTAAAATTGTTTGCATTTCCCATGCTAAGTTTGTTGAAAATGTTGTGGCACCAACGCCACCTGCCAATCCATAAACCGGCAAAAGAATACCTTGCTTTACGGGTTTTGCAATCTGAGCCGCAGCCATTTTATCAGATTGGACGAAAACTTCCTTGATAATCACTTTCTCTTCGGGAACCGTTAAAACGCGGTCAATTGCGTCGTTCAAAGCTTTTTCCGGAATAGGGTAGGGGACAAAATCATCCGCACCCAGACGCATCAATTGATGTAATGAGACTGCAGATAAATCATGTGTGACCAATATCACTTTGATTTCACGCTCTTTTGCAGCTTTAATGATATTATCTACAACGCTTAGATCATCTTCATCGCTTTTATCTAGCGCAATTGTGACAAACTTTAGGCTATCGGCATGCGAGCTGCGCAAAATATCTTCTGCGTTATTAAAATCCAAACCGCCCCAGCTTGCGCCAAGTCTGGTTTCAAGATCTTCGATAAGTAATCCGAAATTTTCAAGATCACGTGCAATAGCACAGGCTTCGATTGTTTCGTTATCAGCTTGTTTTACTTCTTCTGGTTCAGTTTCATTCATTTTTTTGCCCATTCTTTCATCTCTTCGAAGTTTTCGACGTAAGAGATAAATTTCCTCTTGAATAATGTACTTCGGAAATGTGTCATTTTTTAGGGGGAAAGATAAAAATGTACATACTTCCGCAACTTAATGAGCAAAAACATTGACAGCTAGAATTTAAGCCGAATAGGATTGTATCCACTCAATCGTAAATTTATTCAGGGTTAATGGCTGCCAAAAGACCCTGTAATGTGGCGCTCTTCAACAGATCATAAGGTTAATTAGCTGTTGTCGATGCTGCAACAATACCTTGCTCCTTCTCTGATAGTATTTCTTGATTTTCCAAAGTGATATAACGATTATAAACTTCCAGTGCGTATTTACCATCCAACTGGCCGCCAATTTTGGAACGACCAAAACCCGAAACTTCGGTAACTGTACGGCGGTTTTGACGATTTGGATCTTCGGTTAGCACAAGTGGTTGTGTTTCACCGAAAGAAGCGACTGCACGTACTTTCCTACGATCAACACCTAATGAAATCATATAGTTGACAGCTGTGCGCGCGCGCCTTTTTCCTAAGGCTTTATTATACGCGGGGCCACCAACTTTATCTGTATGACCAAAGACGGTAAAGGTTATTTGCGGGCGGGATTTTATCCAAGCCGCTTGTTGTTGAAGTGCTGCGCGGGCTTGCCCGTCAAGTTGCGAAGAGTTGAACTCGAAGTTGATTGTGGCGGGGGGTTCACTTGCAAACTTACGGGTTAAATTTGCCAGCATTGTGCTGGTTAGAATACCGGATTGCACAGATACATTGTTTGCAGTTGCGGCACCAAATGGGCCGTTACGTACCTCTGGCTGAACCTCGTGATCTTTAAATAAAAGATAGTCAGCGCCGCCGCATGCTGAAAGCACAACTGCACAAATGGAAAGGGATAAGCTTGAAATTTTCATCATATTATTCCATCACATAGCCATAAGAGCCGTTGAAATCCTGTGCTGCAACGGTCCCACGTTTCACTGTTCTTTTGCCGCCTTCAACCTTGCCACGTAAGAATAGGTCGTTTTCACTTGGAAGTTTAACCCTGTCGGTTGGTAAGGAAAGCGTATCACCATCGACCGGGGTAACCAGGTGCGGTGTCACGATAACAACAAGCTCGGTTTGCTCACGGGCATAATCGGCACTTCGAAACAAAGCCCCTAATATAGGTATGTCACCTAGCCAAGGTACCTGGCCAGCTAAATCCCTGAACTCATCTTGTAGTAGACCCGCAATTGCAAGGCTTTGCCCATCGCGAATTTCAACAACTGTAGATGCCTGGCGCTTCGAAAATGCCGGGATTGCGATTTGATTCAACACAAGTGAATTTGTCGGATCTATCTCACTTACAGAGGTATCAATGACCAGATTGATAAGGTCACCATTTACAACAGTCGGTACAAATTTCATTTCAATGCCAAAAGGCTTGAATTCAACAGTAATACCACCATCGTTGTCTTGTGAAACCGGTATCGGGAATTCCCCACCTGCTAGAAAGTTGGCCTCTGCGCCAGATAAAGCAACCAGATTTGGTTCTGCCAAAGTGCGGATCAAACCTTTGCTTTCCAAGGCCTCAAGTAAGACGTTAATTGCCAGCCCGCCGGATGTGAAACCAACGTTCAAGGCGCCATTACGCGTACCACTGATCCCGGTCCCTGTATTAAGAACACCTGTAACATTGGCTGATGCATTCGTTGTTAAGCCAATAGAGGCACTTAGGCTTTTCGCAACGGTACGTTGCATTTCAGCAAAGCGAACTTTCAACATAACCTGCTGCGAGCCACCAACTGATAGAAGATTTGTAAGTTTATATTCTGATGTATTGGCATCAAAAGGAGCATAACGCTGAGCTAAATCCATCGCGAGCGCTATTTTTGCAGCCCCAGATACTGTACCGCTTAAAACAATACCATCATTTGCCGAGCGCACTCTGATATTTTCACGCGGTAGAGTTTCTCTTAGTAACTCTTTAAGTTCGGCTAAGTCAGGGGTAACTTTAATATCCACATTGGTAATCAGCTTACCGTCCGGCCCCAGAAGTGTCAAAACTGTGCGCCCGGGTGCTTTGCCCAGCACATAAATTGTCTTGTCAGAAAGGGTCGCAATATCTGCAATACTTGGGTTCGCTACAGAGAGTTCGGCAAAGGCTTGATCTGACTCCATGACGATTGCCCGGTTTAGTTTTACCGAGATTGCGCTGGTCGCAGAGCCGCGCATAATTTTAAGTGTGTTCTGTGCGAATGTAACATGTGCAGGAAGTGTCGCACTGAACATCAGCCCGGTTAAAACCGTGCCCAATATTTTTATAAGTCTCATGTGATCTGCCTCTCTGATCACTGTTTTCATTTTTTTATTGTTTTGTGCACCATGCGGCATTTCTGTTTTTATTGCAAGAATCAATGCGTTGTTCAGGTTTCTTAGTGTGGATAACCCGCAACAGTTATTGATTTATAAAATAAACTTACAGGAAATATTAGTTTGGTTTATAAAAAATTATCCTTTAAAAACATACAAAAAAGGCGCATTTAAATGCGCCTTCTCAAAATACGATTTTTGCTAAGTCAATTGGAACAGGGGATTGGGACTTCGATAACATTCGCCCCTTTGCGTGTTTTAATTGTGCAAACCCGCTCAATTTGTTCAACTTCAGTTGCAATTTCCAAGCGCCCCAGCAGGTCATTTTGCGTTACTTCAATTGCGCCGGAAACGGTTTCATCATTCACGCCGCGTAAAGACAATAAAAGTTTTCCTGTTGATTGGGCCTGCGCCAAACTTGCGACGGTTTTAGGTGAGACGGCAACTGTAACAGTTTTAGCAACTGTCGGTGCAGAGCTGATATCACCAGATGTTTGATCGATGGCGATGAGTGAAATACCGTCCATGATTAGTTTTGTAACAATATTGCCGCGATCAATTTCACCAGTCCAATAAATGTCGATTTTATCACCTGGACGTAGAAAACCTGATACGCCAGACGCTACATCAACGCGCAATGTGAAAGCCCGCATGCCTTTTTCCAGACGTGATGCGACACCTACATCTGCACCCAGATCAGTGACTTTGGTGGACAATAAAATTTCCCCCTCATCAACAACGCGAACCACGATGCGTGTGTCAGTTTCGGTTTCATCGCCAAAAAGATCTTCAAGTTTAGTGAAAGCTGTTTCTGGTATACTGTTTAGGGGCCATTCGATTGTTTTGACGTCATCTTTTGTCAGTATCTGGCCATATTTCAACCCGGAAGCTGCAACATATACATCCGTCAATTCAACATTGCTTGCAACACGACTTGTAAGTTCAGCAATTCTTGATTGGTTGGCGTTAAATTGCTGTGCGGCGAAATAAACAGCACCCCCAGCAAGAGCAACACCAAGTATTAATACCAGTGCAAAAATAATTCGCATGACGACCCCTTAAATTAGCTAGCGTTTATGTCCGCTTTTTCTATGCAATCAGATTTGTGCGAAACATTTAAGGACAGCCACAGATGTGGCTATCCCTTATCTTTTGGCATATGGGAAACCCATAATTGAACCGCGCCACTACGTAGTTTTGATGTGATCCAGTGTTAATACTAATCTACATCAAGTGTACTTAAAGCAGCACTTAGGTGTAATTAGGTAGCACCTGGCAGAGCGATTGCGCCGATTGCTGAAGTTACTTCTGTTGCCAGTGTTGTACCAACGCCAACTGCGATCAAAACAGCACCAGCTGTTAGAACTACGAAGTCAACTGTTACAGCACCTGATTCATCATTTAAAAACTTTTTCATTTGTGTACCCTCCAAGGTCTCTAAGTTAAGAAAGCGTTTGTTTGTATGTTTGGGATTGTTCCCGTGCTTTCGAGACTTAATAAGCCCTTTAAATGCGGCAACAGTTTGGCTGGCTCAAATAAAAGTAAAAAAAATTCAATAAAAGCTGTATTATTTTTATAATATATAACAAAAACAATAAATTAAGTATGTTTATTTTTTTAAAAAACCTTATATATTTAATTCATCCCTAATGGACTATGTCCGTATTGCCACAGTATTTTCGTAAATATGGCCATTTTTGCATCGTTTTTAATAAAATTCCGTATAAAGGGTGAAAAAAAGAGCGGGCACAGATGGATTATTCGCACTCATGGATCACTGGATTGGGCCGATGCTTTATATTGGGGATCTTTGTAATCTCTTATGGGGCTGCTGAAGCTGGTACCGAACATAGCTTCAAACGTGTAAAAGTAGGGCAGTTACCACTTGGGTCACGGATTAATATTCAGATAGAACCACAAGTTCTGGTGAAAAAGAAATTAAAACCCAAGGCGCAACCTGAGTATGATGCGGCAAAGAAGAATGCCAAAACGCCAGGGCATTATGATTGGTTCTGGTCGGATTTCCCACATGATATATCGGGTGCTTCGCTAATGCGCCTGAATGATGCGGAGCACCAGTTGTCAAAAGCCCCTAACAATTCCCGAAATCTAGCACCTAGCCTATCCGTGATGCGCAAGCTTGTGGCCAATTACGGTACCGATATATTACTGGCAACGATCGGCAAAGATATATCGCCTGCATTGGTACTGGCGGTGATGGGGGTCGAGTCTGCGGGAAAACCCGCTGCGGTCAGTTCTGCGGGTGCTGTAGGTTTGATGCAACTTATTCCTGCAACAGCAAAACGTTTTAATGTTAAAGATAGCACTGACCCAAAGCAAAATATTGCAGGGGGGGTGGCTTACCTTGAATGGCTGTTTAAAGAATTTAACCATGACCCTGTGCTAGCATTGGCTGGGTATAATGCAGGAGAGAACGCGGTAAAGAAGCATAAAGGTGTACCACCTTTTGCCGAAACCCGTGGATATGTGCCAAAAGTGGTGGCCGCATGGAAGGTCGCCAAGGCACTTTGTGTCACGCCACCTAAATATGCAATTGATGGCTGCGTTTTTGATTTAACCCCAAAAGCCGGCAAATAGTAGAAATACGGACTGGTAGTTTCCTGAAAAAATTGACAGATTGCCACTATATTAAAGAGGGGGACAACATGTCTGATAATTTGCAACCCATGTGGGAACCATCAAAACAACGTATGGAAACAAGTTTATTGGCAAAATTTAATGACGCTACATCTGAACAATCAGGTGCAGTATCATTGGATTATGATACCATATGGAACTGGTCAATTTCATCCCCTGACGAATTTTGGGACGCGCTTTGGGATTTCTGTGGTGTTATCGGTGATAAATCCGGCCCTGTGATGGCCCCAACTGAAGCTCTTATCGACACGCATTTCTTCCCTGAAGCAAAGATTAATTTTGCGGAAAACCTTTTGGCCCATTCAGGTGACGGCCCCTGCATTATATTTCGCAGTGAAAATGGTAAGCGCACTGAATGGTCATGGGATGCTTTGAAACAAACCGTTTCAAAGCTACAGCAAGTTTTAATTACGCAAGGTGTCAGTAAGGGTGACCGCGTTGCGGGTTTTGTTCCTAATGTGCCTGAAACCATTGCGGCAATGCTGGCTGTTACCAGCCTTGGGGCTGTCTGGTCATCTTGTTCCCCAGATTTTGGCCTGAACGGGGTTAAGGATCGTTTTGGTCAGATAGAACCCAAAATTCTGTTCACGGCTGATGCTTATCACTATAATGGCAAAACACACTCTTCTTTAGGGGTGGCCGCGCAGCTGGCCGAAGAAATGCCTTCAGTGCAAAAGGTGATTGTAATCCCATATGTGGAAACTTTAGCCGACATTACTGTCTTGGGTTCAAAAGGTGTTCATTGGGCAGAAGCGCTGAGCGCATATGAAGCCAAAGAAATTGCGTATACGCGTGTCGATTTCACATCACCATTATATATAATGTTCTCATCGGGTACGACAGGCCTGCCTAAATGCATCATTCATTCTGTTGGGGGGGTGCTTTTGCAGCACCTGAAAGAGCACCAACTGCAATGCGATATTAAACCAAATGACCGTTTCTTTTATTTCACCACATGCGGTTGGATGATGTGGAACTGGTTGGTCACAGGGCTTGCATCTGGGGCTACACTGGTTTTGTTTGATGGCTCGCCGTTTTATCCTGACGGTAATATACTTGCGGATATTGCAGCATCTGAAAGTGTCACTCACTTCGGCACATCTGCGAAATATATCGACGCTTGTGCCAAAGCCGGCGTGAAGCCTAACCAAACCCATGATCTGTCCGCTTTGCGTACAATTTTGTCTACAGGGTCACCTCTGGCCCCCGAAGGCTTTGATTATATATACAGTGACTGGAAAATGGATGTTTGTCTGTCTTCGGTTGCAGGTGGCACAGATATTGTGGCTTGTTTTTCTGGCGGCAGCCCGATCAGTCCTGTTTACCGTGGCCAATGCCAAAAACGCCATTTGGGCATGAACACGCAAGTATTCGATGAAAACGGCAAAGCTTTGCAAGGTGAGCCGGGCGAGTTGGTTTGTACATCCCCACATCCTTCCATGCCTGTCGGTTTCTGGAATGATCCTGATCGCAAGAAATATTCTGCGGCTTATTTTGAAAAATTTGATAATGTCTGGCATCATGGTGATTGGGTGGAATTGACCGCCCAGGGTGGCATGACTTTCTTTGGCCGTTCGGATGCGGTGCTAAACCCCGGTGGTGTGCGTATTGGCACTGCTGAGGTTTACCGCCAGGTCGAACGCATAGAGCAGGTGCTTGAAGGCCTGGTGATCGGTCAGCAATGGGATAATGATGTGCGTGTTGTGCTGTTTGTGCGTTTGCGCGCGGAAGCGGTTCTTGATGAGGCTTTAATCAAACGGATCAAAGCCGAGATACGCCAGAACGCGACCCCACGCCATGTACCTGCAAAAATTATTGCAGTGACGGATATTCCGCGCACGAAATCTGGTAAAATCACTGAACTTGCTGTGCGTGATGTGGTGCATGGTCGCGTGGTAAGAAACACCGAAGCCATGGCAAACCCTGAGGCACTGGAATTATTCAAGGGCTTGGTAGAGTTACAAGGTTAAAATCCGAATAACTCTACATAATCATCAATAAGGCTGGAATAAAACGCTTGAATTCGCGCATTGGGCTGGCGAATTTCAAAGGTTTCGGCAAAGGGGTCTTCAGCTTCAATGTCACTGCCAGACATTTGTGTCAGAACCGCGTGACCGCAAAAAGGCACATAGACTTCGGAATACCCACCTTCATGGGCCATGACCAAACGCCCATCACACAATTCTTCGGCGGCCCCCATAACCATGCCTGTCATATCCTGAAACGTCTGCGCGGTTGCCATCATTCGTGCCAAAGGATCTACCGCAGCGGCATCATAACCGCAGGCGACAATGATCACATCAGGGGCGAAATCATCTAACGCAGGTAAAACCAGACGCTGCAGTGCTTCTAAATAGGTCGCGTGTCCAGCACCAGGCGGCAGGGGGATATTCATATTATACCCTACACCAGCCCCTGATCCACGATCTGCGGCAGCCCCTGTATCTAACGGGTAATTATTCTCTTGATGAATTGAGATTGTCAGCACGTCATTACGATCATAAAATATCGCTTCCGTGCCATTGCCGTGATGCACATCCCAGTCAATTATTGCCACACGCGATGTCAAACCGTGGGCAAAAGCGGCTTCTACTGCAATTGCTATATTGGCAAACATGCAAAATCCGTTGGGGGCATCTGGCAAGCAATGATGGCCGGGCGGACGCGATAGCGCATAAGCATTTTGCACATCACCTGCCAGAACATTGAATAATGCGCCCTTTACCAACCCTGCGGATTGCGCTGCAATTTCAAAACCACCCCGCCCGAAAGGCGCGTGATGCCCTAATTCACCACCGCCATTATCCGACATATCTTTAAAGGCGGTTAAATAACTGTCCGGGTGTATCCGCCCTAAATCTTGCATACTGGCAGGTTCTGCGGATTGGCATGCAAGTTCTTTCGCTAATCCGGTTACGTCGATCAGGTTCTTCAATCGCCGTTTGGTCTCAGGGTCTTCCGGCAACCCGCCGCTGGCAAAAGGTTGTACATTCCCCCCTACCGGTGTGGTCAAGGCATAATTCCCGCCACTGTGCCAGAAACATATCTCATCCCAGAAAAACCCTGTTTTCATCCACTTTTTCCCTTAAACTGTCTAAACGAATTTATGACATGGCTTTGCGGGATCGCAAAGCGGCAATTTGGGGTTAAACCAAGTGAACAACATTGATCTTAGTTACTTGGCGCAAAAGGGTAAGCCTTTTGAAGTCGTGGTTACGCCCAAAGCATCATGCAACCGGATCACGTTGGATGGTTCAAATATTCGAGCATATGTCACTACTGTTCCTGAAGATGGCAAGGCAACGGCGGCTGTTACTAAGTTACTATCAAAGGCAACTGGGGCGCCAAAAAGTAAAATAAGATTGATGCGTGGGGCGAAATCTAGACGTAAAGTATTTCAAATAATAGTAGGTTAAAGTAATATTTTGAAACATTCAGGCAGTGCAGCGGCAGGTGCATAATTAAGATCTAAGTTTGTTTCTGAATGATGTAACTACCTTCTGGTAAATCCAGTGCCGCTTCTAATTCGCGCAACTGGCCCAAAGACAATGTGATGGTCTGCACCGTATCTGTGCGCGCATCCAATTGTTCAACATTCACTTGGGCCGCAAAAACCGTAATGGTTACATCTTCTTTTAGCGGGGCGTTGCCTTCGTCAATTAAGGTGACAACTGTGGCATCAAACTCGTGTTCTATTGTAAACATAACCTTAGTTTAACGAGGAAGCTGTTTTGTGGCAATATTTAAGGTGAGCCGTTTCTAATCCTGAATAGAGCCTTCGAACATAGTAAAGAAAGGCGCCATTAAATATTCTGAAACCGTGGTTACCCCCCTTGCGCCACCATCAGTGCCATGATCGTCATGAAGAATATCGCGGCCTTCGGTTTTCATTCTACCAGATGTGTTGAGTTTTTAGGTGCAAGCTCCACGTGCATTTGTGAGCGATGTTGCATTGCCTGTTGAGAAAATTTACAGCTTGCTGTTCTGTACCAATAAGGGACGTAGTTGAAATCGTTAGACCGCCTGAAAATCAGGCTTGGGCCACATGCATTGCATCAATACTTGAATAATCTAGAGTGCCATCTTTTCGTGCAATTTATTTTGACATTATAATTAAAGGTACAAGCCAAGTAAGATTTATACTAGATATTCCAGTGTCCGTACTTAAAGGCGAATCCCTAAGAATGTGTTGATCAGGCGATGAACTTAAGAATAAGTTGTCTTGTATTTTAAAATGCTTAATTTTAAAAAAATGACTTTTAAGAAAAACCACACCAGCACTATTCCCCTGAACCCTGTAAATCCCTTAATTATTATGTCGTATTAAGGTGTATCTTACGGTCTTCTGAAAAATACGCACTATTTTCTGTTGCAGGGATGTAACTATTTATCACTCAATACCGTGTAAAACTATCGGGTGCCTTGTTTGTGTGGCGATAATATGTGCTTTTAGGTCAACGGACAGACCCCACGGGGTGTTGTTTGTTTTAAATACTCTGGTTTTTGATGCTGGCTCAACCTGTAGTCATCAAAAAACAGAAAACTGAATATGCTAATTTACTAGCAACACGATCAAAAGGATTGGGATAATGAAGAACACATTACTAACAACAACAGCGATTGCCCTTACAGGCGTTGCTGGTGCAGCAAACGCCGTAGAAATTTCTGCTGGTGCTTTGTCTATGAACGTAAGCGGTTACTACACCACGAACATCGCTATCACTTCTGTAGACACAGGCGCTACACTTGCAGGATCCGACTTTGACGGCCTGGACATCCAAACAAATGCAGAGATCTGGTTCAAACCATCTTTGACTTTGGACAACGGCATCAAAATCGGTGTTGATGTACAATTGGAAGCACAGTCAAACACAAATGGCGACCAAATTGATGAGTCATACCTAACTGTATCTGGTGACTTTGGTAAATTTATCATCGGTTCAGAAAACTCAGTTGGCTACAAAATGACTGTTGCTGCACCTGATCATTCACTGATTTTTGCAAACTCAAGCTCATTGACAGCATTTGTACCTTACTCAAGCGGTACAGCTGGTGCTGACCTTTTCCGCGGTACACTGGGTTCAACATACATTGAAAACGGTCGTAACAATGATGCATCACGTATCAGCTACTTCTCACCACGTTTCAGCGGTCTGCAATTGGGTGTTTCATATGCACGTGATGCAGGTCAAACAAACGGTGCTGTAAACAACAATGCTGTTACAACTGACTTCGTTGATATTGCTGCAAACTACAGCGGTTCATTCAGCGGTGTTGATCTAAACGCATCTGCACGTTACGGCACAGCTTCTGCACCTGCTGGTACTGATCCTGAAGTTTGGGGTTTCGGTCTGAGCATTGGCACAAACGGCTTCACATTCGGCGGTTCATACGCTGAGCAAGACGGTACAGCTGCACAAGACGGTCGTGCATTCGACGTAGGTATTGGCTATGCAAGTGGCCCAATGAGCTACTCATTGACATATTTTGACGGCGAAAACATCGACAACGAAGGCGCACCTGGTGCAAAAGAGTCTTTGGAAACAATCATGTTGGCTGCAAAATACAAAGTTGCATCAAACTTCTCAGTGGGCGCATGGATTGCAAACACAAAGTTTGAAGAAGCTGCAACACCTGCTGACAACGTAGAAGGCACTGTATTGGGCGTAGGCGCATCATTCAGCTTCTAAGCTGAACACCTACTACTATATAATTAAAAAAAGGGAGGACTTCGGTCTTCCCTTTTTGCTATGTATAAGGCGCAAAAGAATCAAAAGAATTATCTCATATGAAATCCATCGTTTGGCTTGCCTCTTATCCTAAATCCGGAAACACATGGTTACGGGTATTTTTAGCGAATTACATCTACAATGCGGATAAACCTGTTCCGATAAATCAGATACATCGGGTCGGCATTGGCGACTCTAATACAAAAGCCTATAGGATGGTAACCAAAGACCCTTTTGATCCAGCTAATCCCGTACAAAATGTACAGGTCAGGCCTGCGGTTTTACAAGGCATCGTTAACAACAAAGCAGATATCAACCTGGTTAAAACCCATTGTGAAAATGGCATTGCATATGGTGCTGTGTTGATCCCACCGAAATTAACACGTTCAGCGATATATATCATGCGTAACCCATTGGATATGATCCTGTCTTATGCCAGCCACTACGGCCATACGATAGATGAAGCCATAGAAGGGATTGCGCGTAACGATAATACTCTTATGGGCGGGGGCGATAGTGTTTACCAGTTTTTAGGAACTTGGTCGAACCATGTGATCGGGTGGACTAAGCCACGTAAGTTCCCTGTATTAACATTACGTTATGAAGATATGCTGGATGACCCATATGAAGTCTTTAATCGTGTTGTACACCATATTGGCCTGCCTGAAGATGCAGAAAGGTTAGAAAAATCTGTACGCTTCTCTGACTTTAAAATCCTGCAGGAACAAGAAAGCAAAACTAATTTTGTGGAAAATTCTGATAATCAAAAGAAATTTTTCCGGCAAGGCACTTCGGGCCAATGGAAAGAAGAACTAACAGAGGCTCAGATTGCACAGATCATACAAGATCATGGCCGGGTTATGAAAAAGTTTGGATATGAAATATGAACGCGCCGCGTAATTTAATCTGGATAGGATCGTTCCCTAAATCGGGAAACACATGGGTACGGGCGTTTCTGGGTAATTATTTCCAACCCACAGGAAAAAGCCTGTCGATAAATGAGTTATCATCGATAACCACGTCAGATATTCGTCAGGACTGGTTCGATAAGGCGGCGGGAAAACCATTTCAAACCACGAGTTTTGATGACTGGATCCAGATGCGTGTGAAAGTATTGCGTTTGATTGCGCTTTCCAGCCAAGGTAACAGGTTTGTCAAAACCCATTCTAAAATAGACCGTGTGGGTGATATTGATTTTATTCCGCCTCAGGTCACAGCCGCTGCAATCTGTATCATTCGCAATCCTTTTGATGTCGTGATTTCATTTGCCCGTCATAATAGCATCTCGATTGATGATGCCATTGAACGGATGTGTGATCATAAGAACATGTCATCAGCCGATAACGGTATTCTGGAAGTACTTGGCCGTTGGGATGATCATATCCAAAGCTGGACAAAAGCCCCGGGCCTGCCGCGCCATATTATGCGGTATGAGGATATGGTTGATAATCCTAAAACTGCTTTTACCACTTTATTGAAGTTTTTACAGGTACCTGTTGATTATAAAACAATGCAAAGGGCCCTGAAAGAAACATCATTTAGCGCCTTGCAAAAGCAGGAAAATAGTGAAGGTTTTCGTGAAAAACCACCGGAGATGGATAAGTTCTTTTCCACTGGAAAATATGGTGGTTGGGTTGATACGTTATCATCTGAACAAGTTGCGCGTATTCACACTGAATTTAAGGCAGCAATAGAAGAATATTTCCCTGAAACAGGGGCGCAGGCATTGACTTTTATTGCGAATGAGAAAGCTTAATAAAAGATAGAACATAGCAAGATATTTGGGTGAAGGAAAAATAATGACAAAAGTAACATTTTTGGGTTTAGGCGTTATGGGGTACCCGATGGCGGGTCATTTGCAAGCAGCTGGTCATGAGGTAACTGTCTACAATCGGACTAAAAGCAAAGCTGAGGCTTGGGTGTCTGAACATGGCGGGGCATATGCCGCGACCCCGGCTGCTGCAGTTAAAGATGCGGCATTTGTATTATGCTGTGTTGGCAATGATAGTGACCTGCGCTCGGTCTGTCTGGGGGATGACGGTGCTTTTGCGGGCATGAATGCAGGCGCAGTGTTTGTTGACCATACAACTGTTTCTGCGGCTGTAACCCGTGAGTTATGCACAGCCTCTGGTAACAAAGACATTGCCTTTGTCGACGCCCCGGTTTCTGGTGGCCAGGCAGGTGCTGAAAACGCTGTTTTGTCTGTCATGTGTGGCGGCGAGCAAACTGCTTACGACAAAGCCGAACCAATCATTGCCGCTTATGCGCGTATCTGTAAACGTATTGGTGACAGTGGCGCGGGTCAGATGACAAAAATGTGCAACCAGATTGCTATTGCAGGCCTTGTGCAAGGTCTGTCAGAGGCACTGCACTTCGCTGAAAAAGCAGGCCTAGATGGCCGTGCTGTGGTGGAAGTCATCAGCCAAGGGGCTGCGGGCAGTTGGCAGATGTCTAATCGTTATGAAACCATGCTTGATGATCACTTTGAACACGGGTTTGCTGTTGATTGGATGCGCAAAGATCTGGGCATATGCTTGTCAACTGCAGATGAGAACGGCGCTAGCCTGCCTGTTACGGCGCTGGTAGATCAATTCTACAAGGACGTACAGAAAATGGGCGGCAACCGCTGGGATACATCATCCTTAATCAAACGTTTGCGGGATGTGTAGCTAAACATGAATTTTTATAAGTGTTGATTTTTGGTTGAGCTATGCCCAACTTAGTGGCTCGGGCAAATCAAATGCTGCAAAATCAACACGAAATACTCTTCGGTCTGATTGGGCTTGTGATGGCTTGGAGCAATGCAAGGTCAACATATTCAAGATAAGAACATCGCCGCGCTTAGCATCGCAACTTTCAATCGGAAATGTATTGGCAATAGTTTGGGCATTCGCAGCTGCAACTATTCCTTTAACGTGGCTGCCAACAGAGATTTGCATAGCCCCATTACTACTGTCTGTATCATCCAAATGGATACAGACGAACAGCATGCGATGCAATAAATCTTGGGGCGGCTCACAATGCCAAGTTTGAGATTTTTTTGTCCAATTACCAAACCCTTTAATGTCATGGTTAGCGGCAACTGAAATTACTCTATCTTGATGCCATGGTACCCCCCAATTAATATCCTTTGATTTATTGAATGCTACAATTCTAACGGGTCTGGTGCCAGGGTCCAGCCTGTGAATGGTATTTATAAACGAGCTATCCTTAGATAGAACCTGAGATAGCTTGTCATTCATCTCTATTCTTTGGCCGGCTTTCGATTGCAGCTTTGCAGCACTATCAAAACACAACAATTCTGTATCGGAGAGCACCCCTCTGAGCCAAATTCTACCCGTTTGATCAAAATTTTCTCTAAGTGATAAGCTGGATTCCATAATGGATACTTAATCTCCAAGATCTTCTTGGCACAAGTCCGAAATAAGTATTTGGTATCTTGGCTAGTTGACGAGATTACGGTGTCTTTAATTCTAATCAACTATTGGTAAATTCGTTATGTGATCAATGGGCGTGATTAATCCCGGGCCCTCGGGCGGCTGTACAGGTGTTGGCGTAAGATATATTTTCAGGTAAAGTGATATTACAAGGGGTAAAGCTCTAACTCTAAAGGAATTATTAAATGTCGCTTGCCGTCAGACTGCCTTTTTGGAGTGATGGAGAACCTGTTACGGTAACCCAAGAACCTGGTGGGCCAACACATAATGGGTTTTTGTATGGTTCGTGGGATTTTGGGTTAAGCTTTACACACAGGGTTAGGGCGATCGCCGACGGTGTGGTCGTTGATACCCGGGAAACGGTTCCGGATGGCGATAACTCCCAATTAAGTACCGATCCATCATGGGGCTCGGGGGGCATCGGTAATATGGTGACCTTACGGCATGTGATTGACGGGCAGGCTTTTTATTCCAGCTACTTCCACCTTCGGGAAAATCGGGTTGTGGTAACGATAGGTGACATAGTCACAAGTGGGCAGGAAATCGGGCAAGTCGGCTTGACGGGGGTTAGAACTGGCGCGCATCTTCATCTTCAGGTGGGCGTGGAAACTTTAGCTTTCGGGTCTACAAATAATGGATGGCCGGATGGCACTGACAATGGTGATCCGCAAATAATCGCGAACGCCAGTGATATTTTAGAAAACACGGCACTGATCTCATTTGATGTATATGGCACTGATTTACCCACCACCGTGATCGGCCCGCCAGAAGATACAAGTTCGCCAGATGTGACGCTGACCGGTAGCAGTGGTGACGATACCTTGTTTGGGGGCGAAGGTAATGACCGTTTGTTCGGCGAGCTTGGCAACGATACCTTAAATGGCGGTGACGGGGCTGATACGTTGAACGG
>JQIA01000148.1_pt1 | contig 31332 bp, 30 predicted proteins | sample 811431 | NCBI WGS metagenome assembly JQIA01 (sample SAMN02998118, study PRJNA258478) | marine sediment metagenome | biome: marine; feature: seafloor; material: sediment; isolation source: oil-polluted sediment collected from 3 locations (0.5 km, 0.7 km and 0.9 km)... | place: USA: Gulf of Mexico ...
GATGATAATTCATTCTTAAGGAGTTACTTGTGGGTAATTTTGTTATTGTTGGAACACAATGGGGCGATGAAGGTAAAGGTAAAATAGTTGACCTTCTTGCTGAACAGGTTGATTATGTCGTTAGATTTCAGGGTGGCAACAACGCAGGCCATACAATGGTTGTTAAAGGCGAGCAGTTCATCAGCCACCTTGTACCGTCTGGAATTATTCAGAAAAAAACATGCGTCATCGGTAATGGTGTCGTTGTTGACCCTGAAGTTCTTGTAGAAGAGATTGAATATCTTAAATCAAACGGCGTGGATGTAAGTCCGAAATACCTGCAGCTAAGTGACAAGGCGCAAATGATCCTGCCTTACCACAAGAGCCTGGACAATGCCCGTGAAGCTAAAAAGGGTGATAGTAAAATAGGAACCACCGGACGTGGAATAGGGCCTTGCTATGAAGATAAAGCCTCTCGTGTCGGCATAAGATTCCTTGAATTTTTTACCCCTGAACGTTTTGCAGAAAATGTAAGGACAGTTCTTGAAGAAAAGAATTTCATGCTTAAAAATTATTTTAACGCAGAAACACTTGATGCAGATGAAATAATCAACAAATACCTTAAGCTTGCAGAAATTCTTAAACCATATATCACCGATACTTCAGCTTCAGTCAGTGACGGCATGAAAGCCGGCAAACAGGTCCTCTTTGAAGGTGCTCAGGGTACACACCTTGATATTGATCATGGTACTTATCCGTTTGTTACCTCATCTAACTGTGTTTCAGGAAATGCATGCTGTGGTGCTGGTGTTGGCCCGAAAGATATTAATGGTGTCATTGGTATCGTTAAGGCCTACACGACGCGTGTTGGTGCAGGGCCATTTCCTACTGAGCTCTTTGATGATGTTGGTGATTTTATTCAGCAAAAAGGTGCCGAATTTGGTGCGACAACAGGTCGTAGACGTCGTTGTGGTTGGCTCGACATGATTATCCTGAATAATGCTGTCCGTTTAAATGGACTAACGGGCGTTGTTATCACCAAACTGGATGTGCTGGGAGAAGTTGAGACCCTTAAAATATGCACCGGTTATGAATATCAGGGCAAGGTTATGGATACTGTCCCTGCAGACCTTAAAATACTTGCTGAATGCAAACCTGTATATGAAGAACATCCTGGCTGGACAGAAGATATCTCAAAAATTAACAGCTATGATAATTTGCCGGAAAATGCAAAAAAATATCTTGCACGTATTGAAGAGCTGACGGGTGTTCCTAACATTATAATATCTGTTGGTCCGGACAGGGATGAAACAATTATCATAAATAACCCCTGTAAATAGATTTTGACAATCGGGTCATCCCGACCAGAATTATAAAATACAACTCAAAAAATGGTCGTTATATAACGACCATTTTTTTTTGTACCGCCTGTTGAATAAATACTTCCTGATAATAATTCTTGAAGAATTCACGAATTAATATTATAATATCCCCAGATTTTAAAACTTGATAAAAAACTTTTTCTTGCACTATTTCAATTCAACAAATTCAACCGTCAACAGTTGAGCAATTTCATGTATACATTATTCAAATAATTCTTTATACGTAATTACACTATCTATATAAGCCTTCATGGAGATTGTATGGAAAATCTTAGCATCGAGCAAACAAAATTCACACCGGAAATTTTGTTTGACTACAGTAAAAGAGTTTTGATTATCAAAGGCGAGTCATATCCGGAAAACACAGCAGAATTCTTCAAACCGGTATTTAAATGGATAAAAGTGTACTTTACCAGTAAAAGCTCTGAAAACACAATTGTCAATGTTGAGCTTTATTACTTCAACAGCAGTTCTTCGAAAGTATTAATGAATCTGTTTGAAGAGCTGGATATTGCCGCTGAAAACGGTCATAGCATCACTGTTAACTGGATATATGACCCTGAAGATGAAGATAGCCTTGAATTTGGCGAAGAGTTTGCTGAAGATATAACAAACCTTGAGTTTAATCTGTCTCCTCATCCGGATGTTTCTGATATGACGCAACCATAACTCAATTGTATTTCTTAAACCTTTAGAGATATTTCCGGTTCTGTTTGCTTAAAAAAATAAATGAACCGACTCCCACGAAAAAAAAAATACAATTCAAACTGAACTACAAATAATCGGAGATTTAGTTGAAAGATTTATTCAATACTGAGGAAAAAAATATTTTACATGCCGAGGGCATTATTGCAAAAGCTTCTGAAAGCGACTCCCCCTTGGTAAGTGAATATACCGACCTCCTTAGTAACTATAAAAAACTATATAAACAACTGATACGACTCATAAAAATAAATGATAAGCAAGCAAGCAAACTCAATGCTGAAAATATTGTCCTTGAACAGCACTCAAAATTTGACGGACTAACCGGCATTTTGAACCGGCGGTCATTCAATGAAGGTCTAAGTGTTGAATGGGCGAAATCAATTAAATATCAAACCTGCCTGACCCTTCTTATGATTGATATTGATAATTTTAAATCATTCAATGATACCTATGGTCATCAGACCGGCGATAATATCCTTGTTCAGGCTGCATTGCAGATTCAAAACAGAGCAAGACGATCCGGCGACATGGCAGCGCGATACGGAGGTGAGGAGTTTGTATTGATGCTCCCGGGGCTTGAAAAAATCAATGCACAAAAAATTGCTGAAGCGCTTAGAACAGATATTGAAGAACTGAATTATCACTATAAAGGTGACTATATAAAAATAACAATCAGCATCGGCATCTCTACGATGGAACCAGGGAAAATGGTTAATTCTGACATCCTGATAAATCGTGCGGATAAAGCATTATATCTTGCAAAAAGCACTGGCCGAAACAGGGTTTGTACATACGAAGAAGTTGTCAATACGGGAGAGTAATATGATAAACAAAATTTTTGAGATCAAGGATTACCTCGCTAAATATAATCTAATCTTCTGGTATAACGGTCCGATCTCCCAAATACTTGTTGTGGAAATCGGCGATATTATCAAAAAAAGCCTGCTCGAAGAATCCGGCAAACGGGTTATGGTTAAGGTTTTCGCAATATTAGTCGAATTAATGCAGAATATTATCAAATATTCAATTGATATTATTCCGTTAGGTTCTGAAGGTAAGGAAGTTTCCATGAGGGCAGGGTTGATATCCGTCGGCTATGAGGATGGTTATTATTTTGTAATAAGTGGCAATAAAATAAACAATGAGAATATTGTTCGTATTCGTGAAAGGCTTGATGTTCTGGCAGAAATGGATCGTGAAGCACAAAAAGAATTTTACAAATCATTAAGGCGTAAAGAGCCTGATGAAAGTAGTAAAGGTGCAGGAATTGGTTTTGTCGAAATTTCAAGAAAAGCCAGCAAGCCTATAGAGTATTCATTTAAACGAATCGATGATGAGACTTCCTATTTTTCGTTAAAAGTATTGGTAAAATTAGACTTGTCTGACCAATAAAAAGTAATCATGTGTTATCTTCTATAATAAACATCAGGATCTGGTATGAGCGACAGCTTCCTCTTTAAAAATGAGCAAGACATTATAAATAAGGCTGAAGCAATTCTTTCTGATGAAGGAAATGCCTGCAAACCGCTGTTTCAGCAATATAGTGTCCTTGCTGAACGATACAAAAAAATGTTTCGCGAACATAAAAAACTTATTAAAATAAATGATATTCAACATAAGAAACTAAACGATGCCATGAAAGAGGCTGAAAAAGCCAAAGAACTGGCAGAACTGGCCAATAATACAAAAAGTACGTTTCTGGCAAATATGAGCCATGAAATCCGCACCCCGATGAATGGCATCATCGGCATGACCGGCTTACTCCTCGAGACAGACCTTAATGATGAACAGACAGATTTTACCCAGACGATTAAATATAGTGCGGATGCACTACTGACCATCATTAACGACATTCTGGATTTTTCAAAAATCGAGGCAAATAAGCTGGAGCTCGAATATACCGGTTTTGATTTAAAAAGAACAATCAGCGATGTTGTTGAACTTTTGTCAGTTAAGGCAAATGAAAAAAACATTGAACTGTTATATACGTTTGAAGATGATATACCTGATTATGTCAAAGGTGATCAGGGTCGATTGAGACAGGTTCTCTTTAATCTGGCGGGAAACTCAGTAAAGTTTACAGAAAAAGGCCGTGTCGAAATATCTGTAAGTATTATAGAAGTCGAAAAATCTTCAGTCAGGCTACGTTTTGAAATCAATGATACCGGCATCGGTATTCCAGAACCTCACCTTGATAAGCTGTTTAAATCTTTTTCACAAATAGATCAGTCAACAACCCGAAAATATGGCGGAACCGGACTTGGCCTTGCCATATCTAAAGAGTTATGCCGTTTAATGGATGGTGAAATTGGCGTCCGGAGCAAGATTGATTCAGGGACAACGTTCTGGTTTACTGCAAAATTCGGTAAGCAACTACAGTTAAAAGAATGTCTTCGTGCAGGTCGAAAAGACCGCCCGGTAGAAAACATTCTCATCGATAACCGTAAAGTCAGAATTCTTCTTGCGGAAGACAATGTCGTAAATCAAAAACTTGCATTAATTCTTCTCAAGAAATTCGGATTTGACGCAGAAGCCGTTGGTAATGGGCGAAAAGCCGTTGAAGCATTAAGAGAGTCAGAATACGATGCCGTATTAATGGATGTAGAAATGCCTGAGATGGATGGCTTTGAAGCGACTGCCATGATCAGAGATCCTTCGTCAGGAGTCCTTGATAATGATATAGTCATTATCGCCATGACAGCACATGCAATGACCGGTGATCGGGAAAAATGCATCGAAGGTGGAATGAATGACTATATTTCAAAACCGATTCACCCCACTGAATTATTCGCAATTATTTTAAACACAATTGACAGCGAAGCCATGAAAAAAGAATAAAAAATTGTGATATAGTCCAATCAAACATCGTTCAATCTGTTCATAATACATTCACCCAGCTTTACCGTATCGATTTGAGTGAAAATAAGAGCAACACCATTTGAATCGTTCCTTAAAACTTTCCCTATTGCACCTATACCGATGCTATCTGAAAAAATAATCTGAAGCTCAACTTCTGTGTCAGCCGGAATAAGATCGTCAGTTATAACAAGCATACCCTTTGAACTTAAATTATCGATACGTGCCTGTACTGTGGCAACGGAATTCAAACCTGTACCGTATCGGGTACGGTATTTCATTTTTACTACAGTATCAGGCCACATTGAGTTTCGTGTAATTTTTCTGGACTGAGTCATATTTTTTCCCCACAAAGTTTTGTAAACAGAAAAACAGCTCAAATAATTATAAAAAATGGCGTTAATATGTTCAGAATCATCTGTAACAAAACCATTTTTTATATAAAACATTTCCTTTAAAAGATGAGAATACTCACATTATATAGTTTTTTTAAAACAAATGGTCAATTAAAAGGTTACTTTTTTTACTTAAACTAAATCTTTAAGATAGACACTTTCAGGAATACATTATATTCTTTTTTACATTTGTCATTTTTTCAACAAACCAGGTGCTTAAATCCTGATTCTACAACATGACCTATAAACAGGCAGGAAAAATAATGACTGACACCGACCAAAAGGCAGCTTATGACACTTATATTGCCATTTCAAAAAATATCCAGAGTGTAATTTTAGGGCGTCCGGATGCTGTAAAGCTACTCCTTGCAGGGTATGCCTGTGGTGGTCATATCCTGCTGGAAGACAACCCCGGAACAGGAAAAACAACACTTGCAAAAGCCCTTGCTTTATCTATTAATACAGACTTTAAAAGGGTTCAGTTTACACCAGACCTTCTGCCGTCAGATATTCTCGGTGTTTCAATTTTCGATCCTTCAAACAAAACATTTAAACTGCATAAGGGGCCTGTCTTCACGAATATACTTCTGGTAGATGAAATAAACCGTGCATCACCACGTACGCAATCAGCCTTACTGGAGGCCATGGCTGAAAAACAAGTCACTATAGATGGCCGCCTGTTAAAACTTGGAAAATTATTTTTTACCATCGCAACGCAAAACCCGATTGAGACCCGTGGCACATACCCGTTACCCGAAGCACAAATGGACAGATTCTCATTACAATTCAGCCTGGGCTACACATCCCCGGAGACAGAAATAAGCGTACTTACAGCTCAGGATAAAGGGCACCCGATAGACCGACTTACAGCATGTGTTTCTGAGGAAGATGTAGAATTTCTTCAGGAAAGCGTGAACAACATTTATATCAGCGAAGATCTGAAACGATATATTGTAGAAATTACAGGAAAAACACGTGTATCTGAAGGTGTTTTGTTAGGGGCAAGTCCCAGAGCATCCATTTCATTAATGAAGATTGCAAAAGCACTGGCCCTGTTTGACAATTCTGACTATGTAACGCCTGAACATATTCAACAATCAGCAGTCAATGTTATAGCACATCGACTCGTAATTGATCCTCAGGCCAGATTTTCAGGTATAACATCTCAACAGATTGTAGAAGATATTGTCAGAAAAATCCCTGCACCGGCATAGGGAAAACCAAATATCATATTTACTACCTGATCGTTAAGCTTAAAAACAGGCTATATAATGCTAAATCAGTTTCTGTTTAAATCATATCGTTTTTTTTATCTGTGGGAAACATGGTGGCGACGACGCTTTACCAATCCGGGGTTATTTGTTTTTTCAATCATAATTATCTCCGCTCTTCTTGGCATCGACACCACGCGAAACATGATCTACCAGATCTTTACATTTTCATCTGTTTTACTCTTAATATCAATGTTATACGCACTGTTTTTTAAAGCAGATTTTAAGGTTAAAAGAGAACTCCCGAAATTTGTAACTGTTAATCAAAAATTCCATTATCGAATTGAGATAAAAAACTTAACAGGCAAATTCCAGAAAGATCTTTTTCTTTTCGAAAACCCAAAAGATCCAAGACCTGACCTTGAAGAATTATTAAGTGCAAGGGAACCGGGAGAGGAAAAAAGAAATTTATGGGACCGCAAAATAATGTATTATCGTTGGTTATGGCTGATACGACAAAATCAGAAGGCCTGGTTTGGTGAAAACATAATCCCGGATATACTGCCCGATGGAATTGTCTCCTTTAATGCTGAGTTAACTCCAGGTAATCGTGGTTACATTCAATTTAGCGGTGTTATTATTGCAAGGCCTGATCCTTTTGGGCTCTTTATGGCTTTTAAACGAATAGACTGTATACAAAAACTGTTAGTTTTACCACGCCGGTATTCAATCCCTGAAATGCACCTTCCTGGTACGCGAAACTATCACTCCGGTGGTGTTACACTTGCTTCAGCTGTAGGTAACTCAGAAGAATTTGTATCGTTAAGAGAATTCCGCCCTGGAGACCCAATCAGAAATATTCACTGGAAAAGCTGGGCAAAGACGGACAATTTGATTATCAGAGAGTTTCAGGATGAATATTTTACCAGACATGCGCTGATTCTGGATACATACCATGACCAGGCTCACAGTGATATATTTGAAGAAGCGATCTCTGTAGCCTCCTCATTTGCCGGATCAATAAAAGCTGAAGAGGCCATTCTTGATTTGATGTTTGTCGGTAACCAGGCATATTGTTTTTCATCCGGCAGGGGCCTCTCAACATCCGAAAAAATAATGGAGATTCTCGCCTGTATTCAAACAGTCAGAGAAAAAAACATTTCTGAAATCCTGCCGTTGATTGAGGAGTACGCGCCTCTGCTTAGTGGAAGCATCTGTATTTTCTTAAAATGGGATAAACACAGACAAACTATTTTTGACCGGTTAAAAGCAACCGGAAGCCCTTGTTTAGCAATGGTCGTGACAGACAACAAAGAATTATGTCTGGAACAGCTGCAATCCTACAGCGATGAGGTATATATACTGGAAAGCGGTCGAATTCAGGAAGGATTAATGCAATTATGAGGATGCCATTCATAACAAGTGCTTCAATTCTTTTCTGGGGCTGGCAAACCGGATTGCTTCCTGCTGCTGTATTGCTTATTCCTGTTATAGAATTAAATCGTTTCATCAAATACAGATGGGATTTTTCAGAAAAAGATTTTTATAGAATTTCTGATTTCTGTACATTAATTCTGGGTGGTATCGTTATATATCTACTGGTAAACAATCCTACAGGCATCATTCACTATACGGTCAAATGGCTTCCACTGATTGTTTTTCCGGTGTTGGGAGCCCAACTATACAGCACTGACGGAAAAATCGATATACGCACGATTCTTGTCTTTGCACGTAAAAATAAAATCCGCAGATTAAGAGACATCGATAAAATAGATGTAACCTATCCTTATATCATCACTTGTATTATATCTGCAGGAATCGGCAACCATCGTGGACTGATTTTCTACCTGATTATTTTCATTCTTGCAATATGGGCTTTATTCCCGCTGCGTTCCAGACGATATTCGCCATTAATCTGGGCAGGAATAATTTCTTTTGCCGCTTTTACAGGCTATTTCGCTCATGTTGGACTTTATCGAATGCAGGAAGTCGTCACTGAATTTACAATTAATTATTTTATGCGTACTGAGGTAGATCCGCTTAAATACACAACAGCAATCGGTGAAATAGGAAAATTAAAACTATCCAACAGGATATTAATGAGGGTTGAAAACAGAGAATCAACCCCGATTCTGTTAAGAGAAGCCACATACAATGCATACCGAAATGCAAAATGGTATGCAACGCTTTCAGGGTTTAAACCTGTAGCTGAGGATGCGATACCAAGCCGCTGGGTAGTAAACAGCAATCCCCCGGATACACTAAAAAAGATAACAATTTTTTCAAAGATTAAAGGCGACAAAAGAATACTGAACATTCCCACGAATACGCATACGATTGAAAACCTCAATGTTGGACAACTTGAAAAAAACAGCCTTGGGACTGTGTGCACAATCGACGGGCCGGGTTTTTCCGCAAGTCGGATTTTGTACACCGATAAATCCGACGACAGACCACCGGACCCATTAGACAAAGAAATACCTAAATCTGAGAAAAATAATCTGGATGCATTTATATCGCTCATAAATGCAAACTACAAAGAAGATATCACATTAAAAACACCTTCAGAAAAACTGAACATCCTGAAACAGTATTTTTTTATAAACTTTAGTTATTCCCTTACTCAGAAGGAAAAAAAGGGGGAGGGGACAGAGATTGAAAATTTCCTTTTCCATACAAAAAAAGGGCATTGTGAATTTTATGCAACGACGACTGTCCTCCTCTTAAGGACGCTTAACATTCCTGCAAGATATTCAACCGGATTTCTCGTTCATGAATACAGCAATTACGAAAAAATGTATATCGTCCGCCAGCGTGATGCTCATGCATGGACCATGGCTTATTTTGACGGTAAATGGCAGGAGTTCGATACGACACCACCGGGTTGGCCGGACTACGAATTAGAAAAAAACGGTAACACACCACTTAAAGACTTTTTGTCTCTGGTTGTATTTAAGATAAACAGACGGCTGGACAAAATGACACGTGATGACATCGCAGAGCTTACGTTCTGGGTTCTCGTCCCTCTCGGTCTTTTTCTGTTATTCAGGCTGAGATCAAAAGATAAAATAACTCGAATACAGGTAACCCGTTTCGCCCCTCTTAAAAAAAAAGAGGCGCATGCGTCAGGCCTTTATCTGGTTGAAGAAAAACTGAAATCAATGGGATACGAGCGTTATCCATGGGAAACATTTGCCATGTGGCTTCACAGAATTACAGAAAGTGGCAGTATCACCGTTCAGTCATCATGCATTGAAGATATTCTAAATATCCATTATAAAAGCAGATACAGCAACGAAATAATAACAACGTCGGAAAAAGAGGCGCTGATTCAAAAGACCGAAGCATTGCTTGTTTCAATTATGACAGCCTCTTAACAATTATATTTATAATGGGACGCACTTCAGGATCAATGAGGCAGCCCCAGGTTAAGAAGGCAAATATCTACTGTGCAAGAATCTCCGCACACCCCTTAACGCATTCATCACAGATATATACCCCCGGACCTGAAATCAGTTTTTTTACCTCACTCTGACGCTTTTCGCAGAAAGAACAGAAGCGAATTTCCAGTCGTTCATTCTGGTTCGCCATAATTCTTTGACCTGCTTCAATACGATTTTCAACCGGGCACCAGTCAGGAATCCTTTCATCCAAAGGAATCGTTCCGGTTTCGCAAAGCTTACAGTAATGCTTTTCATCCTTATCTGTTGCAGGTTGAAAAAGAGAACACTCATGACAAAAAGTAATTGCCGGCTTTTCAGAGGTATCATCCGTTAAATCTGCAAAGAGAGTCATAATACAGCTAAACGCACTCTTATCCAAAACAGAATTCTTCCACCCGGAGGATTCAAGCTTGCTATTTATATCCTCAAGCGTATAATCACTGTTCTCAGAAATTAAGGAATATGTATCTTTTAAAAGCTGTGCAACATCCAGATCGCATAACCCAAGATGTGACAACCGGGTAATAACATCAGCAAGATTAATTGTTCTTAATACGCTGTTAATATCAATTTCTCCTTATTTATATCAGAGTATAATATTCTACAGACGACATATTTTAAAATTCTGTTACATCTAAAATAATTGTAAGTGAAACCCGAGTTTCTTTTTTCCTGTAGCGCTGCAGAATTGATTTCTTAAATTCATAGATATACTTATCAGTTTTTTAAAAAAATTTCACTCATAAAAATTATGTTTTAATCGTAATCATACGATTTATTTGCCCCAAACATGGCCCTTGACAAGCAACTTATGGTAAATTATATACCCTCAGTACTACCGAGTATTACATCGAGACAAACAATAGTTACCGGACTCAGAATATATGATAATGACATTTAAAAAATCTCTGAAACAATTAAAAAAAAATCCCGGTTCCGGTTTTTGGATATTGGATGATTGACATTAACTAAAAATACTGATTTAATTATTAAATACGTCTGCTTGCAGTTTCTCTTTCACTATTTGGATATCGACACAAAAAATGACATTTCAATTCAGCGATGCAATTAGTCGCTCAAATACAATTTTGTATTGTGATAATTATAACCAGACAGTGAAATTTTATCGTGACCTTCTCCATTTGAAGACAAGCCATAAAACAGAATGGTTTGTTGAATTCAGACTATATGACCAGGCATATTTAAGTATCGCCGATTCAAACCGAACAACTATAAAAAGCTCAAAAGGTAAAGGGATAACCATTTCAATCAAAGTTGAGAATATTATTCAGGCACGGACACATTTTTGCAATCAGAAAATAACCGTATCTGAAATTAAATCTATATGGAATTCTAAAGTATTTTACCTGTTTGATCCGGAAGGGCATCGAATCGAAATCTGGGAATAATCAGATTATCATAAAATAAAAAGACATATGCTGAAATATAACGTATATGTCAGCATTCGTTAACAAACAGTCAACAACCATTAATTATTTTTTATACATTAAATCCAACAGGAGGTCGTTATGTCCATGTTCTGTCATCAATGTCAGGAAACAATGAAAAACCAGGGGTGCAACAAGCAGCAGGGCGTTTGCGGGAAAAAAGCAGAGGTTGCAAATCTTCAGGATCTTTTCATCTGGGTATTAAAAGGAATCTCCGTTTGGGGATACAAAGGTCTGGAATATGATGTCTATGATGAAGAGGCCGCTTTCTTCATTGATAAAGGCCTTTTTGCAACAATTACAAATGCAAATTTTAACCGTTTGGATTTTATTGCTGATATTAAGAAAGGTGTCGCATTAAGGGACAGCTTACGCGATAATTTTCTTGCAGCATATAAACAAAAAAATAATGCTGATTTTAATGAAACAGTTCATGAATGTGCAACATGGTCTTTTTCAGATGAAAGCGAACTCCTTGCAAAAGCCGAAAGTGGTGCAGGTGGATGGCTTGAGATTGAAGATGAAGATGAACGGTCTTTAAAATCTTTAATTCAGTATGGATTGAAAGGCATCTCTGCCTATGCGGAACATGCTTATCAGATTACGAAATCATGCCGCGATATTTTTGAGTTTATGATGGAAGGGCTCTCCTGTATTGTTGATACCAGCAAAACAGCGGATGATCTCTTTGCAATGGTTATAAAAACCGGCGAAATGGGCGTTAAGGTAATGGCTATGCTTGATGCGGCCAATACCGGTGAATATGGTAACCCGGAACTTACAGAAGTAAACCTTGGTGTTGGAACGAATCCGGGTATTCTGATTTCAGGTCATGATCTTGTTGATCTTGAAGAACTACTTGAGCAGACAAAAGATAAAGGTGTAGATGTTTATACGCACAGCGAAATGCTTCCGGCTCATTATTATCCAAAATTTAAGAAATACAACCATCTGATTGGTAATTACGGCAATGCATGGTGGCTGCAAAAAGATGAGATCTCCGCATTTAACGGACCGGTTCTTTTTACATCAAACTGTATAGTACCACCCAAACCGGAATATACAGACAGGATTTTCACAACCGGTGCTGTCGGATATGAAGGCATCAAAAAAATCGCAGACAGAAAAGAGGGCGCTTCAAAAGATTTTTCAGCAATGATTGCAATGGCACAAACCTGTAACGCACCGGAAGAAATTGAAACCGGTACAATAGTCGGGGGCTTTGGTCACAATCAGGTTCTTGCATTAAAAGATAAAGTGATTGATGCTGTTAAAAGCGGAGCCATTAAGCGTTTTATTGTAATGGCAGGATGTGACGGCAGAGCGAAAACCAGATCCTATTACAAGTCCGTTGCCGAGACGCTGCCAGCTGATACAATAATCCTGACTGCCGGATGTGCGAAATATAAATATTTAAAGCTGGACCTCGGTGATATTGGCGGTATACCAAGGGTCCTTGATGCCGGACAATGCAACGATTCTTATTCGCTTGCCGTTATCGCAATGGAACTTCAAAAAGCATTTGAGCTTGAAGATATCAATGATCTGCCAATCTCTTTTGATATCGCATGGTATGAGCAGAAAGCCGTGTTAGTCCTCCTGGCACTGCTCTATCTTGGCTTTAAAGGCATCAGGCTCGGACCAACACTTCCTGGCTTTCTATCGCCAAATATTGCTGCTGCCCTTATAGAAAAGTTTGATATCAAGGGTATTACAACAGCGGAAGAAGATGTAGCAGCTATGATGGCAGGTAAATAACACTGCTATCCCAACTGACGTTAATCCTGCAGGGGCGGGTTTATATCCCGCCCCTGCATATTCCAGCCAGAAGGCATTTAAAATCAGCTTCAACGATTATACGATATCATTGAACGTTTTTTACCTGCCCATGTAATCGGTGTTTCAAATTTTTAATATCATAAAAATATATTCGCCCTCATTGAAATCAATCACCAGATTAGCGCCGCGCCCCTCAGCATATCTTATCCAGAATGGCTTTTTATTCTCACCGCACTCATAATCGGGATAAGATTCACCGGTTTTACTGTTTTTCCATGAAAGGATCATGGGAAAATCAGATGTTGTAAGAGCTGTTTTCTTTGCTTCATCTTTGGCTTTTAAAAAATCAAAATCGCTGTCATCATTTGTCAGGTAAATATATTCGATGGACTCGAATTTGGTATTAGAAAATATCTGTACCATATGTTTTCCTCCTGAAAGCGTTGTATTATATCAGGCAGCTTGTTGTTCTTTATTCTCTTATTAAATAATAGTTATGAAATGATAAAAAACAATAACCCTCTGTTTTTTCTGTATCTGAAATTATAAATTGTGTCTCACAAACATGTCTCACAAACCCGTTATTAACATTCGAGACATAATATCAAGGTTTAAGGTCTATTGCGTAATGGCCTTTATTTCTGTTTTCAAGCTATGTTAACGCTAAATAATTATGAATGGCATAAAAAATGCATTTTCAATAATTAATGATTTTAAATAAACAAAGGAGATTTAATATGATGGAGATAACAGAAAAAGCACAGGAACAGATAGCAGAATATTTTAAGGACAAGGAAGTAAGCCCGGTGAGGGTTTTCCTTAACTCTGGTGGATGAGGCGGCCCCTCACTTGCAATGGCTCTGGATGAGTCAAAAGAAAATGATGAAATTTTTGAAGTTGGTGGTCACAAATACATCATAGAAAAGGAACTTCTGGAAAAGGCAACGCCTATAATAGTTGATTTTACTGAGATGGGATTTAAAATTGATGCAAATCTCGATGTCGGAGAATCAGCCTGCGGTGGCTGTAGTTCTGCAGGTAGCTGCTGATAATTATGATTGTGCTGACGGCAGATCTGCTGTCAGCGCAATTTTTTTTTTGGGATACCACTGTTTTTAATTCGTTCTACCATTAAACGCTTACCCGCCACCTAACGATAAAGCTATCGTTATATATTTGTGCCCACCATTAATTTTAGAAAATTTTTCTTTTTCGTTGTTAAATCACACACGATTGCAAAAAGTGTGATATTAAGAATAAAATAAATGGATAAAAACCTTTTTGTATAATCTTTTATCCAGACCAAATAATGAATCAGAACGGAGAGTCTGCGGTTGAAAGTCAAAAAAAAAGGTAACAGCAAGCAAAAGAAGAAGATAGTTGCCTCTGATAATCTTCCGGAAAGAACGGGTGTTATCGTTGCCCATCATGGTGTTGCTGTGGATGTTCTCTTTGACTCGGGTGAACGACAGGTCATAAGGGTAAAAAGAAAGTCAGGCCATGTCGTTGGAGACAATGTCTCTTTACGGGGAGAAGTTCTTACACGATTACAACGCCGGACAGAACTTAACCGAAGAGACTCCAGAGGCAGTATCAGAATTGTGGGCGCAAACCTGGATGTCCTCTGCATTGTTGTGTCTCCTTTACCTTCGCCGACACCAGGATATATTGACCAGGCGATTGTTGCTGCAAGGGAAGCAGATCTTTTGCCTGTGCTGGTGATTAACAAGTGTGACCTTCAGGATTCTGAACACTTCATAACAAGCCTTAATAATACCTATACGGGTATTATGGATGTTTTTGTTATGAGTGCATTAACCGGTAAAGGTCTTGATGCTCTGGAGGCTTTTCTTGGTAATGCATCATATCGAAGCTTTTTTGTTGGCATTACCGGTGTTGGCAAAAGCTCACTTCTTAACGCTATTTGTCCGGCGCTGGACCTTAGGGTCGGTGAACTTTATGAAGCAGGTAAAAGGGGATGTAATACCACAACGGTTTCAACACTTCACTCTCTGAAGGGGGGAGGCGAACTGGTAGACACACCCGGTTTCAATGAATTCGGACTCGTAGAAATTTCAGCTGAAAATCTGGCGGGTCATTTCCCCGGCTTTGAAGAGGCCATGGAAAATACCTGTCGATTCAGAAACTGCCGTCACCGTACAGAACCTGGTTGTGCGGTATCAGAACTGGTTGCAAGTGGCAATATCCCTCACGAACGATATAAAACCTATCTGGACATTCTTGACCAGATAGAGGCCGGAGATGCCCGATTCAGGTCCCGTCGATAGATAAGGCACATTAAATCAATAACAAAAGACATATTAGAATATATTACAAAAAGGAATTAAATGGATATTTATGTAGGAAATTTATCAACTGAAATAAAAGAAGACGAATTACAGGCAGTTTTTGCGAAATTCGGTAAAGTCCAGTCTGCCACTATTTTGAAAGACAAGTTTACAAACCTTTCAAAGGGATTTGGCTTTATAGGAATGTCTTCAGCCGTTGAAGGACAGGCTGCCATCGATGGGCTGAATGAAACAGAGCTAAAGGGCCAAACGATATCGGTTGCTGAATCAAAGCCAAAACCAGGCAGAGCCGAAAAGAAAAAAAAGGGCCGTGGCGGAAAAGGCCGTAAAGGGCGTGCAAACAGTGAAGGGAAACAAAGGCACAGGAAATAACTACCCGCAATTAAAATGTTGTAATTGAATCACGCCAAAATACTACAGACGATAATACCGGGACTGCAAATACTAAGCACCAACCCTTAGTATCTGAAAGTCCCGGTCACTTTTCCCCCTACCAAAACAGTAAATACCACCCTGATACATGCGTATTGTAAAGCAGCAATAATCCGGTAAGAGAATCCAAAGCATTTTTGTTAAAGACTTTAAACAAAACAATACTTTCACAATCTTTTCATCCGGATGCCCCTACAAAAAATGCATATATAGATACTACAGCAAAAAAAGGACAGGAATACAGTTATTTTGTTGTCCCATATAATGAAGTTTCGTGTGCTCCTTCAGGCTCACTTGTGACAATACTGATTCCTGCAAATTCGTCAGATAGTTTTGCTGAGGAACTCCGTGATGATGTCAATAGCGCCTGCTTCATTTCATTAATTAACTGATTTTAAGGATTGTCATTTCAAATTATTATTGATGGAAAAACTAAGACTGGAATCTTATAATTCCAGTCTTTTTAAACTTTCGGGGGTGAAGTCCTTTTTAGGATTTTATTTTTTTAAAACCAACCTGTCGTATCTTAAAGAGTCATTAATTCATGGCTATCCATTCGGAAACTGTCGACAGTATTCATACAATGCCATATTAGCAGCTGATGCGGCATTATAGCTGTGAGGCATACCCCACACCGGAATTTCGATAACATCATCCAATAAGGCCAGAATATCATCAGTAATGCCGAGGCGTTCGTTCCCAATGACCAGTACGGTTCGGCGGGTAAAAGCGAATTGATGGATATTCTGAGAATTGGATGTCTGTTCGATGCCGACGATTGAATAACCATCCTGTTTAAGCTTTTTTAGTACCGGTGCCAGGGACCGATGAGTAGAGACAGGGAGTTCTGAGACAGCATCCCGTGCAATTTTTGATTTTAAAGAGGCATTTCCGCAAATAATCATTTTTTCAACGGCACAGGCACTTCCTGTTCTGGCAATCTGAGAAATATTAACATTGCTCCGCATTGGTGCACAGGCAACAATCAATTCACGGGGACGGGTCAGGTCTGTGGGGCCTTTATGACGCTGGTGGACAAATTCGCTCATGATTAAATTTTATCCTTTCTGTTTATTTCAATCGCCGCACTCAGACTCTTTTGATCATAAAAAACTGAATCGAGGTAGAGGCCTGACGCAGGCGCTGTTCCGGGTGCTGCCTTGCGATTTTTTGCTTCAATAATCCGGGGAATTTCTGTCACAGGGGTTCGTCCTTCGCCAACTTTGACGATGGCACGAACAATATTTCGAACCATTTTATATAAAAAACCGTCTGCAATAATTGAAAATGTAAGTAATGAACCATCCTGAATCAGAGAAAGAGAATGAACCGTTCTTACTGAAGTAGCTCTTTTAAAATTAGGCACTTTAGCAAAGGAGGCAAAATCGAGAGTACCAACGAAAAAAGGACAGGCTTTCTGCATAGCTGCTACATTCAGCTTTTCAGAAACGAACCAGACCTTTCCATCCATTTCCGGCGGTAAATCAGCATGGTTCCATATTTTAAACAGGTAACGCTTGCCCAAAGCTGATTCACGGGCATGAAAATCATCGGCCACCCTCTGAAGATCGGTAATTTCAATATCACTATTGAGCGATTCGTTGAGAGCCGACAGCATTTTTTTTTCATCAAGATCTTCCGGAAGTCTTATTGTTGCGACCTGTCCGGAGGCATGGGTTCCTCGGTCGGTACGTCCTGAACCTTCGAGATTCTGGCGAATACCAAAGCAATCAGTTACGGCAGCTTCAACAACCCCCTGAATGGTTGGATTGTCCTTATGTCGCTGCCACCCATAATAATTTTGTCCATCGTAACGAATATCGACTCTATAATTGGCAAGGGTAATTTCTTCTGGCATCGAATCACTCATTAAATATTGTCCGTAATTTAAAGTGGTTGCATATACAACCTTATTGAAAAAAATCAACAAAATGGAACAAACCATTATCCAAAAAGAATTATGTACTTCAATGAAATAGTTGAGTCAAGACTTATGGTTACTTATAGAGAAGGGGATATAGAGGCAAAATAATTTATTATTAAAAATGGCCGGTCAAAAACCGGCCAGACAAAATAGTCTTTACTGTTATACAAGGCTTGAATTCCCACCTTTCTTTTTGTCCTGCTTGTCTTTCTTTTTCTCTTTGGCTGTTTTAGCCGGTTTTTTCTTAACTGCTTTTTTTGTATCACGTGCTTTTGCCATGTATATTCTCCTTTTTCCTGTTATCAGTAAGCGCTGAATACACCCATTCCCTGAAATAAGCTCAGAAAATAAATATTATTTAGCAGCATATGTTGGCATCATAGTAGAATATCCTGATAAAACATAGTGTTGATTTTTTTTAAATGTCAGCAGCTTCAAAAAAATCAATCTGAATCGATCTCTAAGTAAGACTCGTGAGCAAACTCAAAGGATCATTAGGGAAGGGGGCTCTGCCATGACAAACATGGCAAAGCCCGGGGGGGGGGTTGAGATGTGGGGTCATCTCAACTATCCAGAATCCAGGAGCCGGAATCATTCCTCAGCTGCCTGGACGAAAACATCAGTTCGCCTTCACGGAAAACCATTTCCGGTTTTCGAAAGGCTGTAATGTCTTCGTAGGGGTTTTTATTTAGAACGACAAGATCGGCAAGTTTGCCTTCTTTGATTGAACCTGTTTCATCTGAAATACCGAGGATTTTAGCATTATTGAGTGTTGCGCATTTCAGGACCTCATGGTTGGTGAAGCCAATCCGGTGATAGAGTTCCATTTCACGCCAGAGCGCACCATGATAATTAAAAGGAGTACCAGCATCTGTTCCACAGCCAATAAGGACACCAGCTTCACGCATTCTCTTTAAATTTGTAATACCATCAGTCAGAATATTGTAATAAATCTCCGGCTTGGTAATCACCTTCATGGATTCAACCCATTTTTTGTTATCAATATTTTTATAGCCAGCTTTATTTCTCATATTATTTGCATGAATAACGGGATCACAATAATTGCTGGCAAGCGTATTAAAATAATCTTCCTTAATCTTCAGCTCGTTTTCAATAAAGTCTGTTTGAAAAATCTTCGGCATTTTATCAAAAAGTTCATAAGGGGCGAGATATTGCGCCACAACGGCAGTCGGAACAATAGCGATATTCTTCTTCACCATAGTCTCAATCTCACTATCAGACTTCAGGGAATCACATATAAGATGCTCAAATGAGTGCACAGGATATTTTGAAAGTCTGTCAAAACCATACTTAAAATGGTTATGACAAACCACAGGAAGTTCCATTTTTTCTGCAAAATCAAAAATAATTTTCAGATGTTCGTCAGAATAAATTTTTATCTTTTTTCTGCCCAGCATACAGGAAGTATCATCAACGGTTAACTTAATAAATTTTGCACCATTTCCGGCATTTTCGACCATCTTCTCTTTCAGCTCCTGAGTTGAACGGAAATCCGTAGTCAGACTTCCGAGAAAAGCCGAGGCAATACCGCCGAAAATTGAAAGATCAGAAGGTTTTATATCCGGATGCCCACCATCAATATTCAGGATAGAATTGCAATAGATGATTCTGGGCCCTATCAGTACTCCGTTTTTGATATCTTCAAGTCGTTTATTGAGCTCATTTACCATGGCACCGGTATCCCTTATTGTTGTAATACCGGATTCGATATACTGTGGCAGACTGTTTTTATTCTGACGCATGTCTGCAGGGGTTTCGAAAATATTAAAGGCCATAGTACCGGGGGACGTTGTATGGCAATGTGCTTCTATCAGGCCGGGAATGACATACTGGCCTTTAAGATCAAAGGTTTCATATCGGTTATCCTGAAGTCCTTTTTGCTCAGTAATTGCATGGATTTTACCGTTATTGATAATAATCGAGCCATTTTTTTTAATGCTGCTGTTTTCAACATCAACAATATTGCAGTTTATAAGCCTGACAGGGAGATCTCTCGTAAGAACCGGGGCATTCTTTTTAACTGCAAGCGTACTACATCCTCCAGTGAAAGGGATCGCTGCGCTTCCTGCCGCTAATAATGAAAGTTTGGTAAAGTCACGCCTGTTCATTTTCCGGTCAAGTATATGCTTCATTTCATTGCCCCTCTGGTAAAAATCTCAGGTTTGCCATCATTACGCTGTCTCCAATTAGGTTTTCATGTTATAAATATTTTTTTTTAGTAACAATAGCAGAATGCGAATTAATAATTGCATTTCACGAATTTTTTGACACAATTGTAGAAAAAAGGGCTAAATTACAATTTCAACCATGAATAAAGAACTCTCTTTCAATATTTTAATAATCTTTCCGCTTATCCAGATAGCGGAAGAGCATGGCATCAGCAAAGAGTCTCTGTTCATTTCTGTTGGCCTTCAATCAGAAGCGACCCTTGCTGCTGATGCACGTCTTACAATAAGGCAGTTTGTTCATATTCTTGAAATTATTTCTGCGAGAGTTACCGATATCAATATCGGTTTTAAATGCGGTGAGCTTATGTCAACAGCCTGCACAGGCATTCTGGGTTATATGATGATCAACTGCCGAACAATAGGGCAGGCCGTTGAAAAATACTGTACCTATCAGGAAGTAGCAGGCGATGCTGTAACGATCTCAGTTGTGACAGGGAAAAAATCCGGTAAAATCAGCTGGAAAAACAATGCCATTGAACTTGAACCATATATCCGCCCGGTCCTTGAAAGTCTTGTATCGGGAACAGTTACCATTGGCAAGGAAATCAGCGGCACTGTTCTTCCCATACGAGAAATTAAATTTCATTACCCTGAACCTGAAAATGTAGATGAATATAACAGGTTCTTTGACGGAAACGTCTCATTCAATCAGCCAGAAACATCCATCAGCTTTGATATGAGTTATTATAATTACCCGCTTCATTTTTCAAACCCTGAACTTCTTGCCTTATTTGAGAAACAGGCAGGTGTTTTTTTAAAACGACTCTCCGATAAAACGACCTGGGTAAATAAAGTAGCAGAAATTTTATACCAAAAAGGCAAACTGAACTACAAAACAGTTGATGTTGCGAAAGAGCTCGGAATGAGTATCCGAAGCCTGCAACTGAAATTAAAAGAAGAATCTGCAACATTCAAAGAGCTTAAAGATAAAGTCCAGTCGGATATTGCAAAAAGCTTCCTTGAAAATGATAACTACTCCATAACTGAAACCGGATATCTCCTTGGTTTTTCAGAACCGAGCACATTTCACAGAACCTTTAAAAGATGGACGGGGATGACACCCGGGGAATACAGAACCAGTAAAGGCTAAGAAACCCTGCCAGATATGGCGGGAGACTACAGACCACTCTTAATTTATAACTATCCGCCATTCTTAAATTTTCATTATTATCATCTCAATACTTTTTGTTCATTGCTGTTAAGCTCACAATAGTATATAAGGATCGTTTTGCTTGCACCACAGGGAGACATGTCTCTGTGGTTTTTTTATGAAGAAACAGAGGATTAGACGTATGTTAAACGCCACTAACGTGACACTTTCTTATGGAAAGAGAGTTCTTTTCAAAGACGTTAATATAAAATTTGCTCCAAAGAACTGTTATGGCCTGATCGGAGCTAACGGTGCCGGAAAATCTACATTTTTGAATATTCTGTCCGGTGAGATAAATCCGGATAAGGGTGATGTATCTGTTGGCCCCCGGGAAAGAATTGCAGTCCTAAAGCAGGATCACTATGCGTATGATGATGAAACAGTTATTAATACTGTAATATTAGGGCATGGAAAGCTTTACAGTCTTATGTCTGAAAGAGATGCACTCTATGCCAAACCGGATTTTTCCGAAGAAGACGGCATCCGGTCCGGAGAACTTGAGGCTGAATTTACGGATATGAACGGGTATGATGCTGAATCAGATGCGGCTGTCCTCTTAGGTGGTCTTGGTATTCCTGCAGGGCTCCATGAAAAAAAGATGAGAGAACTTGAGGATATGGAAAAAGTCAGGGTTCTTCTGGCACAGGCCCTCTTTGGAAATCCGGATGTATTACTTTTAGATGAACCAACTAACCATTTGGATATAAAGTCTATTTCATGGCTTGAAGATTTCCTTGAACGATTTCAGAACACAGTTATTGTTGTTTCTCATGACCGGCATTTTTTAAATCAGGTCTGTACCCATATTGCAGATATCGATTATAGTCAGATTCAGGTATTCGTTGGCAACTACGATTTCTGGCATCAGGCCAGCCGACTGGTAATGAAACAAAAGCAGACTGAAAACCGAAAAGTGACTGAAAAAGCGGATGAATTAAAGAAATTTATCATGCGCTTCAGCTCCAATGCCTCCAAGTCTAAACAGGCAACCTCCAGAAAAAAACTTCTTGAGAAGTTGACCATCGAAGACCTACCGGTTTCCACAAGAAAATATCCGTTTATCCTTTTTAAACCTGAACGGCCCTGCGGGAATGTTATCCTTGAAATTGAAGGCATCTCAAAAACCATCGAGGGTGTAAAGGTTCTTGATAATTTCAGCCTTGTTGTAAATAGAGATGATAAAATAGCTTTTATTGGCGGTAATACACTGGCCAAAACAACATTATTTCAGATACTGGCTGAAGAAATAAAACCAGACAGCGGAAGTTTCAGATGGGGACAGACCATGAGTAATGCCTATTTCCCAAAAGAGAACAGCCTTTTTTTTGATAATAACATGTCAATTGTTCAATGGCTGGGTCAATATCATGAAGAAGGTGAAACATTTTCCAGGGGCTTCTTAGGCCGAATGCTTTTTTCAGGTGAAGAAGCGTTAAAAAAGACGTCCGTACTTTCAGGCGGCGAAAAAGTTCGGTGCATGCTTTCCAGAATGATGCTTTCCAGCGCAAATGCACTAATCCTTGATGAACCAACCAACCATCTGGACCTTGAGGCCATTACAGCGTTAAATGAAGCCCTGACAGGCTATCCTGAAATCCTTCTCTTTTCGTCGCATGACCATGAGTTTATCTCAACAATAGCGAATCGAATTGTTGAGATTCTGCCAAATGGCTATATCGACAGAGCTTTCAGTTTTGACGATTATATTGAAAGTAAAGAAGTTGCAAAAGAACGAAAACAACTTGCAGGCGAGAAGGTTGCTTTGAGCCTTTAGGAAAAGAATTTTAACTGTTGTGAACAGACAATAACGTGTATATAAACATCATTAGCAACAACAGTATAAATAACAGTATCAACAACATGAAATCATAAATAAACGGGTGATGATTTGAATATACAAACAATGAAAGTATCTGAAATAAAAACAGAAAATCCTCTTGTCTCACTTTTCCCTATTGGAGACGACCCACTTGAATCCATCAGAATTGACATGGAGCTGAACGGGTTTGATGAGGCTTTTCCAATTATTCTCTGGGAAGAAAAAAATTCCATTGTTGACGGTCACACCCGGTTTAAAGCTGCTCAAAAACTTGAAATGGACGAAGTGCCGGTCCTGTTGCGAAGTTTTGAAACAGAAGATGATGCTATTCTTTATGCGTTCCATCTTCAACGAAACAGAAGAAATCTTGCAGATGATGATATCATTCGCTGCCTTGAGCTCCTTGACAACCTTAAACCGACTTCTGAAACAAAAGAAGCAGGAGCTGAGGCACAGACTACAAAAAAAGAGAGCGCAGAACTACGGGCTCAGGAACTTGGAACAAGTAAAGCTAAAATTGAAAAAGCCCGTAAAGTTCTTGAGCATGCGAGTGATGAGATAAAAGAGGCAGTTGGGTCAGGTGAAAAAACAATCAACAAGGCATTTAATGAAATGCAGGACATTCGCCGGGAAAGCGGCGAACTTCAGGGTAGCGTTTCAACAAACCTCGCCTGTAGCACCCGATACAAAAAAGCCCTTAAAAAATACCTTGAAGAGATCAGACGAATAAAAGAGGAAGACTGGAAAGAGATTTCTCATGAACAGGCACTGCTCGACCTTGAGTCTATCGAAAGGCTGATAGAATAACTGTATTTATAGGCCTTCCGGAGCTTTTATTTTCATTTTTTAATTCAAAGCATCCATTTAAAATCCAGGTTAAACAAGACCTTTCGATTTAAATACGTGATTTTTCTATTATTTATGTGTATTATAAAGATACGCATCAAAAAAACCACAACCCACCATAACCATATATCAGATTAAGGGAGGCCAGAATGGAACAACAGCCTGTAAGCAGTTCTGCCCATGACTCTCTAAGAAGTGATCTATGCGTAGAACAACAACCGCACCAGATTTTTAACCCGATTGATTCAGAAGTAAGCATGCATTTTTTTTCATTCAAAGGACATAAAGTCCGTTATTTAAAAAAGGGGACCGGTGCTCCTTTGATATTACTGCATAATGCCGGAAATGATCATCGGATATGGGATTATCAAATCGAATACTTCGCAAAATCATATGAAGTATATGCCGTTGATAATCTTGGCTACGGCATATCGGACAAGCCGGAGCTCGACTATACCCTCAGGTTATATTCACAAATGGTCAAAGCATTGATTGAAGAGGTCGGTTTACAGAATGTCATAATAATAGGGCAATGTATCGGCGCAGCAATGGCACTGAATTACACACTCAGAAACCCCGATAAAGTAAAAGCATTAATTCTTTTCAATACTGCGACTATCGATGGCCTTAAACACGGCTCATTAGGTTTTTTGTATAAACTAACACGATTTAAACTGATTAAAAGAATCGCCATGCCGGTGGTCAGGCGCCTTATTATCACCCGCTGGAAAGCCATACAGGATATTAATCAGCAATATGGTGAAATAGGTGAAAGCAATAGTGACTTCATCGAACATTTAGTTAAACTTTATAAGCACCCGAAACAGCTCCGTATACTTGCAAGCCTTCTGTTTAATTTTGATAGTTTTGCATCCATGAATACTATTAAAAAGCCCGATAATTTCCCGCCGGTATACCTGATCTGGGGAGCCCGGAACAACATTCTACCACTTAAAACCGGGGTTGAGTTCTGCGGTCGCCTTGAACCGGATCACAAAGAATTTGTAGAAGATTGCGGACATCTTGTCATGAGGGAGAAACCTGAAAAAATTAACCGTTTGATAGATTTCTTCATCGAACAATGGTGCGCTGAAACTATTTTCACTGAATAGTCGGGCCCTAAACAGATTCGGGCCCTCTGAATAAAAGTTTCCGGCACCTGTTTTTAGGTTTTTTATACGGCTAAAATATGGTGGATTCCCCTTATTTTGTTGTAAATAAATATAATCCGTGTATTGTGTATATTATGTGGGTAAAAAATGACTTCGTAAATTTCTGTTGAAAAACAAACAGGGGTCTTTTTTATATTAATGATGTTTGAGCTTGCTGCACAAAATTGCAGCTTAATTTTTCCATAGCGATTGATACTGCGTTATAAAGAGCAATCGACTTTAAAATTGTTTTTCACTATTGTTTAAAACAAGCCCAGACACCTAAAAAATAATGTGCTAAGGAGAATGGCATGAGTGAAAGTCCAGTAGATATTGAGAACCTGAAATTTGAGGTTGGTGGCAAATATAAAAATCGAAAAGGCGCTTTTGAAATAATGTCTATGACTGCTAAAAAGCTTGTAATAAAGTGGGATAGTGGTGAGAGTATTGAGACAACAATTGAAGAACAGACCCGGTTTATAAGAAATATGGAACTTGAAAGACGAGCCAAAGAAATACTGGCGGAAAAAGCCAGAAAAAAAATAAAGGCACCTGTAAAGAAAAAAAAGGTGGCTGTAAAAAAGGTAGCTGTAAAAAAGAAATAATAGAAAAACTGAATATTAATAACCCTCCGCTTTGTATTGAATCGGGGGGTTTTTTGTTTTTAAAGCACCGTGTTCACTTCTAAATATTTCTGCTTTATATCACTAATCAACAACCCGTCAATAGTGATATTTGATATTACGAATGTAAAATTACTTACATCCTCTATGAATTTTGTTTTATATTTTTAATCAATCATCAAGTAATATCAATCAAGACAGAGGAGTCTTCCAACTATTATTTCATGTCAGATCCTGATGGCACATCTATTGCTATTATAATAGAATTAGTCACAACCGATTAGTAAATTTATCATTGTTTTGTCGGTTCATTCTCAGGGGGATTACACATGGCAGGAAGTATTAAAAAAAAATTAATAACGTTAAACCGGTATTATTTTCTACTCACATTTATTTTAATCTTTACAGCAAATGCATCGGCAGACACACTTACCCAAACCTTTAATTTCACGGCAGACCAGGTTAGCTACCGGCAGGCGGGTTCTTTTGAACAGCCGTTACTTACAAATGGAGAACTCCCCGAAGATACACCCGGTGTTCCCTGGCTTCCGGTAAAACATATCAGTATTGCAATACCGGAAGGTTCCGCCATAGACTCACTGATTACAGAGCGAACAGAGACCCTTATCCGGAAGAATATTTCTGTTTTCCCGGTTCAGGCCCCATCCCCCTTAAGTGCACCGGCAAAAGCCTTCACACCGCCTCAAACAGACGTATATAATACCAGTGACATTATACCGGCTGATTCGGCTCAACTAACCGGCAACCACAGAATGAGGGGATACACATTTATAACTGTCAGACTTAACCCTCTAAGATATCAGCCAAAGGAAAAAAAGCTCTATCTATCGGACTCAATAAAACTGAAAATAACCTATAACAGAGCTTTGGCATCAAAAGCATCTATTGCGGGTAAAAGCAGTCTCTTTGAGAGTATCATAAAAAATCAGGTTGTTAACCCGGAACTGATTGCGGGCAGGGCAGAACCATTATCAATCAGAAATACGGCAGAAACAAAATACATTCTTATTACAAACGAAACTCTGGCAACAGCATTTCAGACACTGGTTTCTCACAGAGCAAATCGGTACACAACTGAGATTTTAACAAAAGAAACAATTGCTGCTACCTATAGTGGCGATGATATTCAGGAAAAGATACGTAATGCCATCAAAGATTATGTTGAAAATAAAAACACAGAATATGTTGCCATTGGTGGTGACGATTCAATTATTCCGGACAGAGATACAAGTGTCAGCTGCGGCAGTTATTCAGAATCTGCAATGCCAACGGATCTCTATTACTCAGGTCTCGATGGTGACTGGGATGCGAACGGAAATAGCATTTATGGTGAAACAGACGATGAGCCGGACATGGCATTTGACGTGATTGTCGGTCGAATACCGGTTCAGACAGCGGCTCAGGCAAGTGCGTATATAAACAAGCTCATAGACTATGAAAACAATCACCCTGAAAATTTTGATGGTAAACTGTTAATCGGTGGTGATCTCCTTTGGGATTCATATGCCGGAGACGATCGGCCCGATGATGAAATGAATGACGGACATATCGCATTTAAAGCTACAAATCATGGCGATGTCAGCGATGCGGAAATGTGGCTGCGAAGAATGTATAAAAACGGAATACAGGCTGACTGGTCAGTTGATGAACTCGCCTTTATGTTTGATACGATGACAACATGGGATGAATCAGGAAGTTCCGGCAGCTACGTTCAGAATGCAGCAAATATGATAACAAGGCTGAATGAAGGCTGGTATATGATGAACTTCTTTACCCATGGGAATAAATCCATATGGGGACTTGAAAGCGGCTCATTCTCATCCAGCAATGCAGCATCACTGACAGGCCTTATTGCAATCCTTTATACTGAAGCCTGTCTTACAGGCCATTTTGATAACAAGGAAACAGCCCTTAGCGAGGCGTTTATCCGAAATGGAAACGGCGGTGCAATCAACTATATCGGATGCAGTCGTTACGGTTGGGGCTCTCCCGACAGCCCTCCGGCGAACTCAGGTTCCACTGGTGGCCCTTCAGCATCTTATGCCTATCAGTTTAACAACATCATGTTTGCCTCACCTTATGGAACAACAATCGGCAGCATCTTTGCTCAACATAAAGCAGCAAAAATAAGTTCGAGCTCATATAACGGTTCATACAGATGGATTCAGTTTGGCCTGAACCTCCAGGGCGATCCTGCAGTGCCTTATTATAAAAGTGATGGTGATGACGGTACAGACACAGACAACGACGGGCTTACTGACTGGACTGAAGACAGATATTGTACCGATAAGAACAATGTCGATTCTGATGGTGACGGTATTGATGACGGCGTTGAAGATGCAAATTTAAACGGTATCGTTGATAATGACGAAACTAATCCCTGTAAAGCTGATACAGATGAAGACGGGCTTGATGATCTTCTTGAATCGAACACCTGCACCAGCCCTGTTGATTCTGACACGGATAATGACGGAATCAAAGACGGTGAGGAAGATCTGAATCTTAATGGTATAACTGACAGCAATGAAACCAGCCCCTGCAAAGCCGATTCTGATGAAGATGGATTGAGCGACCTTATTGAAACGTCCGGTTGTACGAATCCTCTGGATAGCGACAGTGATAATGATACTATTAATGACGGGGCAGAAGATGTAAATAAAAACGGGACTACCGATATCGGTGAGACGGACCCGTGCAACCCTGACTCTGATGAGGATGGCCTGGATGACGGATTTGAAAAAACAGGCTGTACCGGGGCACTTACAGCAGACACTGATAACGACGGAATTTTAGACGGGACAGAAGATACAAACAGAGATGGCGTTTTAGACCCGGATGAGAGTAATCCATGTGATAATGATACAGATAACGACGGTATACCAGACGGTATAGAGGACGCCGACAAAGATGGCATTGTTGATCCTGATGAAACGAACCCGAATAATTCTGACACTGACAGTGATGGCGTAAATGACAGCGCCGATCTTTTTCCAAGAGACCCCGGTGAATCTTCAGATGCAGACAATGACGGATACGGAGATAATGGCGATAATGATGACGATAATGATGGGATGCCGGATTCCTGGGAAGTAAGTTTTGGCCTGAATTCACTTTTCGATGACGCTAACCTTGATAAAGATAATGACGATTTTACAAACCTTGCAGAATATAGAGAAGCGTCAAGTCCGGATAATAAATGTCCGGATAAACCGATAAATGAACTTCCGGAGAACGGAGATATTGAGGCACCACTTACACCTGAACTTACTGCAGGAGAATATAACGATTACGAAGAAAATCCTCATGATGAAACTTTGTGGGAGGTCAGTACAAACAACTCTTTTATGGATGATAAACTTGCTTTCAGATTTAAGAGCAATAAAGCTTTATCCAGATTGCCACTGCCAGGCCTGATTCTCAGTAATAATACTGATTATTTCTGGCGATTCCGCCATTATGATAGCCTGAAAGGTGGCTCAAAGTGGTCGGAGCCAACAGTTTTTACCACAACTGAAAACAAAGGGGACAATGAAGATAGTTCAGGCCCGGAAGGTATTCCCGATGGTATTCCGGACCTGAATGCCATTCAGGGGGTAACAGACATTAATCAGGATGATATAGTAGATAATGACCAGACAAATCGATTAAAGTGTATGAATACAAACGATGACCTTGACCAGATTTGCATTATGGCCCATGCGGATGATCAGTCGATTGATAAACTCGAATTTATTGAGCCGGTAACGCCACCGGAAACTGCCTCAAAATCGCCTGATAAAGATCAAATATTCGGAATGTTCGGCTTAAAACTAAAACTCTTAAGCCCCGGAACAACCGCAAAGATTATAGCGTATTTCCCCAAGCCCCTTGAGGAATCGGCAATGTGCTATAGATTCAATGATAATAGCGGATGGGAAATTTATTCTAATCACGTCACCTTCAGCGAAGACAGAATGTCGGTTATAATCGATATCGAAGATGGGGGGGTAGGAGATATTGATGGTGTTAAAAACGGTACTATTATTGCCCGTAAAGGTATTGTTATATCGAAAAAAGAGAATCAGGCCGACACTTCATTTCTTTTTGATACCGGAGAAACGGGTTCAGGGTGTTTTATAAACATGGTATTACATTAAAAGCATAAATAAAAAGCCCCGGATAATCTAATATCCGGGGCTTCAGCTGTAAATCATGATCTGTATTATACATGGCCTCCAAGCCACCCTGGCTGTTCATTTCTGCTGTGCGCCCAGGTTACAGCCGGATACGAATCCGGCTCAATAAATGAGTCTGACATAATTTCTGCCTGTCGGCATTTCATTCCTTCAAAGATAAGATCCCTGCACTCACCAACACAAATACCGTTTTTGTCTCTTTCGAGAATATTTAATGAATCCATATTATAAACCTCATATTTTATTATATTATTTAATTGGCCGTGAGGATGAGTTATTTTTTCTAAAAGCATTTCGGCCGGATACTGCTAACTCAAGTTAGGCACACCTAACTTATTTGTCAAGTATAGCATTTATAATTTTTTGAAGTTCGATAGTATGTTGACTGTAATGATCCGGGGGAATATAATAAAAAAAAACTTAAGTATATTAGGAGGTAAACAATGAAAGTAACTCTTTTTAAAGCATATCCTTTCGAAGTTGGACAAAAAATCAGAATAGAGGAATCACCACGGTTCGGTGACTGGGAAGTTATAAAAGTAACTGAACATAAAGTCACACTCAGATGTCCTGTCTCAAAAAAAGAGATAACCTGGAACCGATTCTGTTACTTTGCTGAAGAACATGATAGAGAATGGCCTGATCTAAAAAAGGACGGGAGAGAATAGAATGAAAGTTATCTTGCTGATGGCAATGACAGTTGATGGGAAAATTGCCCGCAGCTCAAATGAGCTGGTTGACTGGACAGGTAAAGAGGATAAAGACTATTTTGTAAAAATAACCAGAGATGCCGGCGTTATGATCATGGGCTCAAAAACATATGATACCATTGGAAAGCCCTTACCGTATCGAAGAAATATTGTTATGTCCCGGGATCCTGAACGTAAAAGCACAGATCCAGATTTAATTTTCACCAACAGAGAGCCGGACAAAATAATTCAGGCGCTTAAAGAAGAAGGATTCAAGCAAGTTGCACTTATTGGTGGTTCAAGAATAAACTCGTTATTTGCAAGCAGAAAGCTCATCACAGAAGTCCACGTCACTGTGGCACCAAAACTCTTTGGTACAGGCTTATCTCTTTTTGACCAACCGATAGATATGGCATTAGAGTTGATTGAAAACAGTTCTATTGGAGAGAATCATATATTGATGAAATACAAAGTGATTCAATAAAGAAAAAAGAAGAAGAGGGCAGTCTGCAGAAGAGGAAAAGGCACCTCAGCAAATTATGCTGAAGTGCCATAAAAGACTATGCTTTAGTTACATTTACTGCAGCTGGTCCTTTTTGTCCCTGCTCAATGTCGAAGGTTACTCTGTCGCCTTCGTCAAGAGACTTAAAACCACTGCTGTTAATGCCTGTGTGATGTACGAATACATCCGGTCCATCTTCCTGTTCAATAAAACCAAAACCCTTTGAGTCGTTAAACCATTTTAC
>JQIA01000149.1_pt1 | contig 31280 bp, 7 predicted proteins | sample 811431 | NCBI WGS metagenome assembly JQIA01 (sample SAMN02998118, study PRJNA258478) | marine sediment metagenome | biome: marine; feature: seafloor; material: sediment; isolation source: oil-polluted sediment collected from 3 locations (0.5 km, 0.7 km and 0.9 km)... | place: USA: Gulf of Mexico ...
TTTTTACTCTATTATACCTTAATGAAAGCGAAATGTCTAGTTTTTTATTAATAATTTTAGATAGTTATTGATGGTATTTTATACTACCTTGAAAGGGCTGGGCAGCAGGTTTAAAAGATTTTGTGAAAATATAAGCTCTTTTTCTGCATCCGGAATAACAAGTGAATTAACCCAACCGAGACTCTCTTTGTAACTGAGCTCTCCCTTTGTTGATGTCCTGAGACCATAAGGCGCATCCGTTCCATAAATAAGCTTCGATGCGCCAACTTCTTTTACAGCCTTTTGAATAATCGAGGCCGACAGATACGGGCCTGATATATCCAGATAGACATTTGGATTTGTTTTAGCCAGATCGAAAGATCTTTTAAACCATGGAATCCCTAAATGAGCCAGTATCAGTTTCAATTTTGGATAGGATGATAATAACGGCATAATATCAGACGTATCTTTTCTACTTCCCTGATGCATCAACATTGGTAATCCTTTTTCACTGCAGATTTCAGCAATTTTGTGTAGATTATCAGCCGGCGAATAATTGTGGAACCAGGTATGGACTTTAACACCTTTTATCAACGGATTCGCAATGCAGGTCTCTAATTCTTCCATGACGTTATATGACCCGGTCGGATTAATAAATGCAAATCCGATAAACCTGTCAGGATATGCAGATATCGCATCCAGCACCGGTTTGTTATCCGGCTCCATGTATATTTTTTTAAAAGCCCCGCTTATTTTTATTGTCCCTGGTTTTGACGTCACAGCATCTTCATATATTTTAACGGCTAACGGTGCCAGCGGTGTTTGAAGTATCGTTCGACCAAACCATAAAAGTCCTTTGGGCATTTTGGGCAGATTTTCACAGGTTGCGGCAAAAAGTACGACTTTATCCACACCTTCAGCATCCATTGTTTCAATCATTTTTTCTGGCGGGTTTTCAGATTCAAGGTGGCAATGCGAGTCAATAATCATAGGTCTCTCCAATTGTTAATCAGTCTGTTAGTCTCTGACATAATCCTGATGCTCTCGTAAAAAGATTCTATGCACAGATTCGCGTATATCGCAAGATTTTGAAAACAAAAAAAGGCCAACCTGAACGGTTAACCTTTTTAATTTTTAAAAAGTTGGTGGAGCCGAGGGGGATCGAACCCCTCTCGGCTTATATCGGTAACGCTTAGAAATTATATTTATTTGTTAATATTATCAGCTAAATATGGCGTTTTATTTTTTCGTTTAGTTCACAGAAGTTCCTGTTAATTACGTTCTTTTTAGTCACAGTTTTTTATTTGGTGAATTTATGATCCTGCACATGGATTAGGAATCTGATTTGGGTACTAATGCTAAATACTACCGTGTAATAACATACTGAATTGGCAAATAATTTTCATGTGATATTATACGGCTTTTTATGATTCTATCTGTTTTTTGTTGTTGTCATAGTAGCAGAATTGTAGCAGGTTTAACCATCAGGTTTGTAACATCTTGCAAAATTAACCTATACGCATTGTATTCCTTTCCCCTTAAAAGACATTTTTTTTAATAACGAGTTTACTATGTTTTGTCTTGAATGAAACCCCGCAATATGCATTTTCAATGTACATAATAAGTATTAATCCAGTTATGATAGGCTTTTGTATATTCAACTTAATTACAGTTTTTAACTGCGCAAGAAAATCCATTATTAGTATTCAATTTATGAGCACCTAAGAAATAACTCTTGATCTAATGAGCAATAAAATATATGCAGGGTGTTTATGTAGGAATAATCTTTTTTATTTAAGATGAAAAATTTACTCCCTCTACCATGGTGTGATTGTCAATTAAATAGAAGTTTAATAAAAAATTATTAGCTTCGATTCTATAGTTTTGGAGGATTTGATGAAATACTTGCTGCTGACTTTTTTTGCAGTTTGTCTGGGCTCATTTTGCGTGTATGCCGATTCATGTATCGACTTCGAAATAGTCAAAATCTCTTCCCGTGAAGGTAAAGCTGTACTTCAGGATGCTGCCGGGAAAATGAAATTAATTCAAACAGGGGACACAGTTGATGGCGAGTTAACTGTTGAAGAGATAGCTGTGAATTCTGTTGTATTTAATAAAAGAACTAAGGTCGATTTTCAGCGAATCATTTTAAGGTTGGAAAATGGCAAACAAACTATTGAACAAATTACTTCACTTCCTGAGCCGTCACAACCTTTGTATATACCGGTGAATATCTCGAAAGAAGAAAAAGAATTGCCGGATGCCGGGCCTGTGAAGTAAGTATCGCGTTTTAAAGAAATTGAATATTGATAAGATAAGTAAATTATAATGGAAATGGTGGATTTTGTGGAAAAGTTAAGAATAATTATTCTTGGTATAATTTTTTGTTTTTGTACTCAGAATATATTTGCAGATGAATTTACAGCAACTATGCTGAAAAATTATGGTGATGTAACAGTAATAGACGTTGTTGGGGATTATGACGTGCCTTCACGTGATTGTGATTCATGCGAAGAACCCCGAAAGAAAGTTGCCATTGAATTCTTTAAAAATCATTCCGATGATTATGATTTTTTAGTAATATTTTCAGGTTTTAAATTTGAAATGCCAAAAATTACAATAGCGGAAAGCACTTCTGAAGCAGCAGGTTTTTATTCCCCAATCAGAAATTCTATTGATGGCATTGGTATCGAAAAATTTGATCATAGAACTAGTTATGGAAGTTCCGGAAAACTTCAGGGTATGGTCAATATGGGGCCTCTCGAGAATAAAATTACTGATCCATTTAATTCTGAATTCAAGAGAACAATGCGGACACTGGTGCACGAAATTCTTCATAGGTGGTCTGCCCATGTTAAATTTAAAGACAAAGAAGGCCTCCTTAGTGATGCACTTATTGGCGCTGGCGGATCGCATTGGAGCTATTTGTTAGATACAAACGGTTCGGTTCAGTATGGTAATAACTGGCAGGTTAATGGCGATGGGACTTTTACTGCGTTAGCCGGTCGAAAGTATTATAGTGACCTGGATCTTTACCTTATGGGTTTAATTGGTAAAGAAGACGTTAAGCCGATGTTACTGATAGAGAATCCGGGAATTAATAAAGAAAAGGTTACTGAACCTGGAGCAGTCATTAACGGTACACCTGTAGAGGTTACGATTGATGATATCATAGCAGCAGAAGGTGAACGAAGTCCCTCATTTAGAGATTCTCAGAAATCATTTAAAATCGGTTGCATATTATTAACACGACCTGGACAGTTTTCTGAGAGTGATCTGCTTAGTGTCAGAATGATAATGCAAAATTCCGAAATGTGGTTTTCAAGCCTCACTGATGGCCGGGCACGTTTGGTGGTTGATGTTAATCCGATAGCAGAAATTCCAAAAAATAATGGGATTACACCTCCTGTTGTAGTGCCCAGAAATGATCCACCGTCTATTGAACATGGGGTTTCCTGGCTTATTGATAATCAGGCATCAGATGGTAAATGGTCAGACTCGTTATTGACAGAACAGAGAGATACGGCCCAGGTTTTGCTTTTGCTAAAGAATTTTGCAGAAGCAGCCAGCAGTCGAACAACCGGACTTGACTGGTTAAATGCTGTTGTTTCAGAAAATACAGATTATTTGTCTCGAAAGATCATGGTCCTTACAGAGTACAGTCATGGTTCAAATGCTTTGATAGATAAATTGCTAAGCAGGCAAAACTCAGATGGCGGATGGGGGACTGAAGGAAAATATATCAGTACTGCTGACGATACCGCTATAGCCTTAACCGCTCTTGGATTAGCAGGCTTCAGCGATAACAATGCTATTTTACCAGCCATTCAATTTTTAAAGGCAAAACAATTTTCCGATGGCGGATGGGGAAATTCAAAAACAAGTGACATAAGGATAACAATTAATGTTCTTCACAGTTTTTATTTTTTTATGTCAGGGGAGAACGTCAGTGATGCAGTTCTTAAAGCATTTTCCTGGTTGGAATACCAGTCATATATAGATGGCGGTTACGGTGCGGGATCAAGTAATATTTACGATACGGCAAATGTTATTTTGATACAAAAAATGTATGGCCAGGCAAATCAGGCAAACCAGGCAGCGGTAAATTATCTAAATAACCTCCAGGCCAAAAACGGCAGTTGGAATAATAGTGCTTTTGAAACAGCAATAGCAGTGAATGCCATTTGGAAAGCGACCATTGAACCTGAACTTTCACTTTCAATTGAGCCAATAACTATTACAACTTTGCCGGTGAACCAGGTGTTGTCTGTACATTTGCATAATAATGGCCTTACAGATGTTGATAACGTTAAAGTTGTAATTTACAGAAACGAGATTTCCAATAATGGAAAAATAGATGAAAAAATTCTTTCAGTGTCTGCTCAAAACACAACGGATTTTATATTTGAGGTGGAGATAAAAAACACAGATGAACGCGCATACTATATTGTTGTCGACCCTGACAATAATGTCCCCGAATCGAATGAAATTAATAATACAATAGTAAGAGTGATCACTCCCGGGCAGATTACAAAATATGATTTTGTCTCCCAGCAAATTGAATTATCCTCTGCCGTTGTTAATTATCTCGATCAGGTTATTGTGAAAACCAGGATAATGAACAGGGGGACGGTAAATGCAGCTCAGGTGCCAATACAGTATAGCGTAAATAATGGTTCAGAAACCTTTTTGATAACCAAAAAATCAGTTTCTATTTCTGCAGGAACTTATCTTGATGACGAGTACACCTGGAGGTGCGATAAGGCAGGGCAGAATTTAAAACTAATTGTTACAGTTGACCCTGATGATCTTTTCGAGGAAACTGAAGAGGGGAACAACGCCATTGAAGCAGAATTATCCGTGGATACCCCAACAAAAACAAACTTGAGTATTGTTTATGATGATATTTCGGTCTCCCCAATGAGTCCATTAGAGAATAACAATGCAGAGATTAATTGCCGGATTAAAAACAACGGTTTTGCGAAAGCGGAATCGTTTACTGTTAGTTGTTATGTTGATAATCCTGCAAATAATGGCGTTCTGATTGACAGCCAGTCGGTCGATTCACTTTCCTCAGGGGAAGCAGTTGATGTTATTTTAAACTGGTCAAATATTGATGTCTGTGGCGGGAAGTTGATTTTTATAAAAATAGAGCCTGCAGGAAATGATGAAATTACCCTGGAAGATAATACCGCCTTTAAAAGCATTAATGTCCTAAGTATCCCAGAGCTTATTATAGCTGAAAAATCTATTACTTTTAACCCTCAGATCGCAAATGAAGGTACACCGGTTACGATTAACGTGTTGATTCAAAATGCTGGAGATCAGAATGCTTTATCTGTTCCGGTAGTTGCGACTGAAAATGGCACAGTGATTAGCCCGGTTGATTTAAATGCGGAGTTTATTGAAGGGCAATCGCAGCAAACAGTTTCTTTCATATACGATACAACCGGAAAATCAGGTGCACACGAAATAATTGTCAGAATTGACCCTGACAATACTATTGTGGAAAATAATAAAAATAACAATTCTGCAAGCCGCACTTTCAGTGTTCAGGATTATGACCACTGGCTTACTGAAGCTTACATATCTCCTGACGGAGACGGCGTTAAGGACGAAACAAAAGCGTTTTTCAGGTTTACTGAAAAGAATGATTTTATTGCCAGGATTGAGGATGATGAAGGAGAAGTCGTAAGATTATTTGAATCTGACGATATGAATAACGCAGATGCAATTTCTATTGTCTGGGACGGAAGAAACGATAAGGGCGTCGTCGTATCTGATGGCCTTTACCAGATTTCAGTTTATGATGATAACATGGATGCCAGATTTAAACTTCCGGTAACGGTTGATAATAATCGTTCACTGTTCACCCAGGCAGTTGGTACGGAGTTTTTACTTAAAAGCAGTTTAACCCATTTTTTTGAAAAAATAACGAAATATAACTGGCAGGACCCGCAATGGCAATTACTTCCTGATGAATCAGGTATAATTATTTATAAGGAAGTCATGGGGGAAAACGAGTATTGTCCAGGCGTATACAGGATATCCATGGATGGGCTTGAATGTACCCGTTTAACACCTGAAAAATGGGCTGATGGACAAGATTCGGACTGGACCTATAAAATTCAAAATGTATACTTTTCTATTGGCAGCAAAATAGCGGTTTCTGTTAAAAAAACCAGGAAATCCGATTATGAAGAGTTCTATGATACATGGGGCATCGACAGTTCAACATTAGAATTTGTACTTTTGCACTCCTCAGAAACTGAAAAGACAAGATTAGACGATATCTACTGGTCGCAGGATACTTCAGTCCTCGTAGGTAATGAGTATAATTCATTAAATGTAGTCGCCATTAGCTGGGAGGGCGAAAAACTTTATGAGTTTGAGCCGGTTTTATCTTCAGAAGAATTATTGAATTATGATATTTCTTATAAAAAAATTGTGTTTTCAAAAGATAATTCAACTCTGTTTTTAATAACACAATTAAAAGCAAAAGTCGGATATCGAAAAAAAGAAAAAATACTCAGTTATTCCTCCTCAGACGGTTATCAGGAACTTGCAGATTTAGGAACGAATTCAGATCATCACACGGTTGATGTTTATGTTGCTGATAATAATGCACTTTTATTCACCACAAGAGAAGGTAAATACTTTCTGGCAGACACAGGTGACAACGCTGGAGTAACTTTGCTATGGCAGAATGATACCAGAGGTGATTTCATCGAGGCAATAATTTCGACTTCTGGTAATACAAAAATTGCTTTTTTATATCAAGAAGCGGATAACTGGGGAATAAAAGTACATGAAGACAATGAAACCAAAACTGTATATGAGGCTCCTTATGTATTAAGTGACGGGGATAAAATATATGATTTCAGTCCGTTTGGTGGGCTATGCTGGAGTGAGGACGGCAAAAAAATTCATTTTATTGACAGAAGTTACAAAATCAATGGAGATTGTTCCTCTGACTCACACCATGTGACGATAGACATTGACTCACTTGAAAAAGAAGCAGTTTGGATTTCAGGACCCAATAATACATGTATTGAAAAGCCGATGTCATATCATATTTATTGCCTGGAAAACAATGCATGGATAGAACGTGGCGTTTTACATTATACCGAACAATTTGAAACACAAGAGCTTAATCTTTCCGGCTGGCTTAATGACTCTACACCAACAAGACGGATGCGGATTTCTCAAAAGGGCGCTGAAGGAGCATTCATTGATTATATTGCATTAAAAACAGGTAACCAGACATTTTCACCGGTTGAAGCGACAGACTCATTGGGGGGAGATGCTCTGGGAAAAATAATTGAGCTTGATGAAAATCCAGTTGATGCATATCGGAAAACGATCGATGTTGATTGGGAGGGGATTCCTCCGGCAGCAGATGATCTGACCTTTGTAATGAATGCTAATGAGTATCTCCATTTTGAACCGGGCCCATTGAGAGTAAATTGGATTGAAGAAAATACATCGTTGATAGGTTTTGACAGAGTTGACGGTATGTGGGCCTTCAGTATTGAAACCGGAACTAAAGTTCACTTACCGGTTGATGCAGACAAATTCGGTAGAGTAGAAATTTCTTCAAACGATAATTATATCGTCTTTGAAAACACAGATGGCGTATATGAATCACTGACGTCCCTCCTTAATTTAACAGCGGATCTGAAAGTATCGCGTCAAAAGTCAGTAATCGCTCTTCATGGCATTGCAGCTGATCTGAATTTTGACAGTTACATGCTGGAATATTCGGATGTGAACGATAGTGAGGCCTGGCAGATGATAATGCCGCCGGGTAGCCAACCGGTTGTCAATGACTTTTTTACTACATGGGTCCCCCCGTCTGACGGATCGTTTTACGTTCGCCTGACCGTTTTTGACAAAGCTGGAAACAGCATCAGTGACAGGAAGAAAATTAAATGGGGTCTATCCTCAAGCATCTGTAGTTTGTTTTTATCAAGGCAAATTTTTTCTCCGGCAAATATTAATGAAATAGATACAGTAACATTGAATTACAGGGTGCTCGAACCTGTACATCTTGAATTTAATATTTATAACGATAAGAATGAACTTCTCCGAACAATAAACGAGGATCATGAAAAAACTGGGGAATACGATATAACATGGGACGGGAAAGACTCGAACGGGGAATTTGTACCTGATGGGAAATATCGAATTCAGGTATTTGATTATTATTACTTTATCAGAGTGGATAATACTTTTCCTGAGTTAAGCATAAATACGTCTTACCAATGCATGTCGAAAGGGGTGAATCCCATAGGGGGGGAGCCCATATTGAAATTATCCTTTTCCATAACAGAAAAAAATGCTGCTTTATGGAATGTACAGTATTTAGAGCATAGTTCTCCTTCTCAATGGAGAAGTTTACCTAAGTACTTGGGAAAAAATTATCGAAAACTTCCAGAAATTGAAGATTCAATCGAAACAAAGTATCAATGGTATTTCAGTAGCGATAAATTAATTGAATTACAGGAGAAACAATACCGAATAAAAGTATCTGACAGTGCTGGTAATACGACAATTAAAGAACTTGGGCAAATAGTTGATCCTGTTGTTATTATTACTGAATGGAATGGTAAAAGGCTGTTTGAACATTCTTTTAAAGAAGATGTATGTGGGAATGATCTATTTACCAAAGATAAACGGGTTGCTGAAGGGACCGTGAATAACGATGGAAACAACATTGGATTTAGGGAATTTATTGGGCCTTCAATAGAAACGATTACTGTACAGTATCGAGATCTTATCACCTGGAAAGAGATGGTTGATGAAAAAGTAACAGTTTCTGAATCAGTTTGCTTCTGGGATAATTCTGAGCTTGATATGCGATTTATCAATGCAGTGCGCATAAAAGTAACAGACAGCTATGGGGTTGATTATTTTTCAAATACTGTTGTTCTTAAAGTTCTTTTTGAATTAGATAACAGTTATTTCGACCCTTATACATCAGAACCAGTCATAATGGTTTTCCAGGAACACCCCGGTAGCAAACTCAACATAGAGGCTGCGGAACCAATTAACAATTTGAAATATATGTTCAGGGAGACACTTCCAAGCCCGGATAATCATTTAACAGGATATTCTGAATGGAAGGTTTTCAAAGAGTATGATGAAAGTCTTGGTGATATAATTCCTTTTGGTCCTTTTTTCAGAATGCCTGATGCTCCAGAAAATGTTCAAATAATGATGGTCGCGACAGGTGTCAGAGGGACTATCTTTAGGTCAAATATTACGGCACTGGTTCCTAAGAAAATTAGAAGAGTGTTTAATTTAAGAACAGGTCACCATGATATTGAGTGCGATCAGGTACAATCTAATTTTCAATTGAATATCGAAATGTTTAATAAATTTGATTCTATTCGAAAAGTGAACGCTTCAAATTCTGAACCGGCTATAATTTTCCTTGATAAAGGAAAAGTTAGGATTCAATCAGTCGATTACTATATTGCAAAGCACAGTGATACGTATTACGAAAATAACCCTGATGATTTAATTGCATTTGAAAAAATTAAAGCACTTGATTTTGATAATAATACTTTATACAAAATGGTGTTTAACGAAATATGCAAGGTTCCACCACTGGGAGGTTCTTTGACAGCGTTTCATGAAATTAAAGTAAACGGGGATCGATTTTACAACATTGATACAGACGCGGAACTTCTTGGTAATTATGAACTATCTGATAAACGGCATACAGAGTTCGGAAAAATTGAGCACCCTGTCAATAACCTGGAAGAAGGGACTTTTAAAGTAAAAGCTATAGTCAAATTCAAAGATGATGTAACGCATCCACTCCTTGTAGAGCAAGTAGAAGAAATCGTTTATGGGGAAGTTGAAATAAATTACCGTCACCAGGGTGTAGAGTCGTTATCAATTATTGATGACCAGCCACGAATTTGCATAAAAAAAGAAGAAGATTCAATTGACTATGTTTCCTTAAATAATGTGAGCAGCTTGTATTGGGGGGCGAGGTCTTATGTTGAAGTTGGGCAGGATGTTGACGAGCTCTTTTATGCAAGGGCAAATGCTGTAGAACTGGACTGGCAAAAGGGGGTGCTTTGTACCGGGGGGAGGCAGTGGGGACATAGTGAATATAAGCACTGGATATTAGAATTCAAGCCGGAACAGAATGCTTGGTGTAACTTTGAAAATGAATTCGCTGTTGATTATTATGGCAATGATTATCAGGTGAAGTTGATTAACATTGACCCATCCGGAAATCGTGTGTGTAGAATTCAACCCATATCATTTTTTGATAAACCCGGGGACGTGACTGTTTCCTCTAATATAAGAAAATTTTCACCGGACGGAGATGGCATAAATGATGTCGCAGTTTTCGAGTATAATATTTATGATGCTCCTGCCAGGATAAATATAAATATTCAAAGGCAGTCCGAAAAGGGCGGCATAGATTTTTATGATACCCTGTTAGACGAGGAATATAAAGAACCAGGGACCTATACTCAGATATGGGATGGACTTGCCCCTATACCGGATGATGGCACTTATTTTGTCAATATATCAGGCAACTATTCATGCGGGGAAAAGATTCAGGCAAATTCAGAAACACTACTGGTTGATCGTTCGCCACCTGTTGTTGATATCACGTATCCCATTGAAGGTTCATCAATAGGTGCTATGGTCGAAGTTAAAGGCTCAGTTACTGATTATCATTTTAAGGACTATAAAGCTGAACTTTATAATTCAGATAAAACTATAACAATAAAGGAGCATGATCAACCTGTTGAAGGCGTGATTTGCAGAATTCCTTCAGTTTCTTATCAGGGGCTTTGGACACTAAAAGTTACAGCGAATGATACTTTTGGACATTCAACGAGCAGGGAAGTCCAAATTGATTTTGATAATCAACTTTTTTTGATACAAAGCTTTGACGCTACGTACAAACTCTTTTCACCTGAAATTACCGGCCCGTTTTCGGAAACAGCCATTCAATATGATTTGATCGAGCAATGCAATATCACAAGCAAGGTAACGTCAGGTGCTGATATTGTGAAAGAATTTCAGTTTACTAATGTTGAACCGGGCCAGAATGAGTTTATCTGGGACGGTAAAAATAATAGTGGTAACAGGGTCGATGATGGATTCTATACATTATCTCTGACAGCTGAATTATCTTCAGATACAGCGGTTACTCAAAATGAAGCAATTACCCTGACGGTTGATACATTGCCTCCTGTAGTTGATATAGTGCCTGCTAATCTTACTTATTATAAAGATACTGTGCTTGTCAAAGGTACCATTTCTGACCCGAATATTAAATCCTATTCTGTTTCATATCTGGATGGAGACAGTCTGATTGAAATCGATTCAGGAAAGCAGAATCGTGACAATCATTTTTTTACGACGTTAACTGATTTACCTGAAGGCGAGTATAATCTGATTGTCAAGGCAGAAGACAAGCTTAATCAGATAACTGAAGTAACCGGTATTTTTGTTGTTGACCGAACGCCACCAAAACATGAAATAACAGGGCCGGAAAACGGTCGTTACTTCGGCGGTGATAATTCAATAGAAGTCAAAGGCCTTATTACAGAGAAAAATCCTGATTCATGGGAGCTCAGATACGGTCCAGGAAGTTATCCGGACCTGTGGACTGTTTTATTTTCTGGTGACGGTCTCCCTGCATCTGAGACAATTTACTCCTGGAATGTCGGGCCGGATAAGAATATCAGTGACGGAATGTATACTCTGTCACTACTGACGATCGACAAAGCTGGCTGGGAGACGGAGACGAAACGTCAGGTTTATGTGGATAATACACCGCCGGAAGTCGAAGTTGTTTTTCCGGCCGGAAAGGCATTTCTAACAAAACCAGGGAATATTTCCGGTAAAGTCTATGATCTGAATATCGATAATTATTCAATCGAACTGACTGACGGTTCGTGCCTGGATGCCTGTAAATGGTCAAAAATTGCCGGATCTGAAAAATCGGTTACAAATGGTCCGCTTGTTAATTTTTCAACGCTTCCCGAAGATGGCATATATAGTTTAAAAATAACGGTTAAAGATAAAGCCGGAAATTTAACTGAAACAGTTTTAGAGTTTATTGTAGATACAATACCGCCATCAATACCTGATGACCTTAAGGCAGAAATTATCAACAAGGATTCGGTTAATCTGAGCTGGGGATCTGTTTCTGATAATGATCTTGTCGGGTATAACGTGTACAGGGAAGAGACGAAAATCAATACAGATCCGGTCACTGCCACCACCTTTTCGGATGACAATCTTGAAGAGGCGACATACAGCTATAAAGTCACAGCGGTTGATCATGCCGGTCTCGAAAGCAATTTTTCAGACAAAATAACGGTGCAGATAGATTATACACCTCCGGCTGTGGGAATTACCACTCCGTCAAACGGTGGGGTGATAAACGATCTTCTCAATATAAAAGGAACGGCATCCAGTAAGGATGATTTTAAAGAATACAGACTCTATTATGGCATGGGGGATTCTCCGGCCACATGGTTATTATTAAAAAGGGCGATTGTACCTGTTGCTTACGGACTCCTTGCCCAGAACCAGGCACCATTGAATGACGGTGGTTATTCCCTGAAACTGGAAGCAGAGGATATCAACGGAAATGTAAATTTCGTTCAGGTTAATTTTGAGATAGAAACAGTTCCCCCCGGTGCACCTGTGCTGGATGAGCCTGTTGTAGATGGAAACAATGTTACTTTGACCTGGGGTGCTGTATCGGATGAAGATCTCGACGGTTACATATTATACCGGGATGGCAAACCTGCAAATCAGCATGGTGGTGTTACGGAAAATTTGAGCTCATATATTCTCAGGACAACGGAGTATACTGACAAAGAAATTCCTGATGGTTTACACAACTATTACCTTGAGGCAATCGACATTGCAGGTAATAAAAGTGACGCATCCAACAGCAGACCTGTTACCATTGATACAAGAGCACCCATGTTAGAAATAGTAACCCCTGAAGATGCTGCAATTTTTGAAACGGCAATTAAAGTCGAGGTTACTTCTGAGGATACAGATATCAAGCGTGTGGCATTTCAGTATAAATCAAGTGCTGATATTGAATGGGTAACCTGGTACTCAGCCGAAACAGACCTCCTGTATACTAATTTTTATCCCGAAAAACTTTCACTCGGGTATGGCAATTACGATCTACGGGTGACAGCCTATGATCAGTCTGAACAGATGGGCGTTTCAAACAGTGTTTCTGTAACCTGTAAAGACCTGACTCCGCCATCATCCCCTCAGAATTCTGAGGTACAGGTAAATGGCGGAGATGTTAGTATCAAATGGCAACAATCCCCTGATGTTGAACCGGATCTTGCCGGTTATTTTATCTATATGACGAGTAACAGTAGCAGGGAAAAGCTTAATGCTGCACCGGTTACGCTTATTGAATACCCGGTTTCAAACCTTGGAGATGGTGAATATTTCTTCGATATAACGTCAGTAGATATCAGCGGTAATGAAAGTCAGGAAATAATTCAGACTGCGGCTATAGTTTACACTCCGGTTCTGAATTCAGAATACGGTGTCGTTACAGAAGAGACTGTTCAGCTAACAGGTAAAACAAAAATTTCTGAATCCTTGATAGACATTTTTGTCGATAATGGAAACGGACCGATCAATCAGGGGACAGTTACGGCAGGCCAGAACAGTTTATTTACCCATTCTCTATCACTTGTTGAGGGCGATAATACAATAACAGTCCGTGCTACAGATTCGTCAGGTAATATCAGCAAAATATCAGCTTCGGTTTTGATCACCTATGCTTTTCCACCGCAGCCACCGCTGGCCTTAACCGCCACTGCCACTGCAACTGAGGCAGATATTCAGCTTGAGTGGTCTCTGAATTCAGAGACCAATATCTCCGGATACAATATATACAGAAGTGATACCGCCGATTGGAAGCAGATTAATACCAATCAAGAGGAAGGCTCCACATATGACGATAAGGCTTTAAAAAACGGGGGGTATCGGTATAAAATTACTGCTTTGAATACCTATGGTTTGGAAAGCGATTTTTCTAATATTGCAGACGCAGAAATAAATATTGCGCTTCCTGTAGAACCTGCAGATCTTTATGTGGCAGAACTTCCTGAAGATGGTGGCAAGATTAAACTCTGCTGGAATCACCCGGATGGAGCAGCTAATTATGTTATATATCGAAGTACAGTGACAGGCACAGACTATGGTTCAGTCGGAGAAACCGTCCCTGGCGAAACCTGTTTTACTGATGACGGGTTGCCCAATGGTATAACATATTTTTATGTTGTTACAGCAAAGGACAGCAATGGCAATGAAAGTCTATATTCAAATGAAGTTTCTGCCGTTCCTGTTGATAGAAAACAGCCTGCGCCGCCGGTCTTTTTTGAACCCTGCATAAGTGGACAGTCCTGTAACGCAGCCTCGGATAAAACCGACATTACAGGGTTTGCTGAACCCGCAGTTAAAATTGACCTTTTTAAAAATGATAACCCGGCAGGCAGTACAGTGGCACTACCGAAGACCGTATGGAATCAATATAATTTTGAAGGAGAGTGCGACACATATGAGGTGACTGGGGATGGACGTTTTTTTGCCTGCATTGGTTATGATGAGGTCTTGACACTGTACGATACCATTCAAGGCATCGAAACAAAGATAACTCAATCATGCGGTTCTATTAAATTTTCACCTGATGGGCTGAATCTGTTTTTTCAGGATGATACACAAACGGTGCTTTACAATATGGAGTCCGCATCATCTGAATATATTTCTGAAAATAGCCCGGAAATAAAAAGAAATATTCCTGCCTGGGCAAACGATAGTCAGGATGTGGTGTTTCTGCGTCAGGTGAACGGAGAGTATGAACTCTGGAAATACAATGTTATATCGGGCCAATTGAATCAATTAACTGATGCACCGACAGGGGCTGCAGCGGCCATGGCTCAGTTTTCTCCGGTAGATGATAAAATTGCCTATATGGAATACAGCTTTATATCAAAAGAGGCAGTACTATCGGTCATGGATCAGAAAACAGGTAATGTAATACAGGTTCAAAATGAAATATTTATACCCGATGGTCAGGATATATATTTAACAATATTTAAATGGTCACCGGATGGAGATTCGATTGTTTGTATGGTCGGATCTGAAAATGCGCCAGAGCTTTATCTTTACCAGACTGAAACGATGTCAGGTAATAAAATTTCAGGATCGGACCCGATTGTGTATTTCGAATGGAGCCCGATAGGGAATAAAGTAGCCCTTGTAACATATATTGAAGCGGAGGAACGGTACCCTCTTCAGGTATTTGATACAAAACTGGCTACCGCTCAGGATATTTCAATGAATTCAGTTGCATTGAGCTGGTCACCCTGTGGAACAAGACTAATATATACAGAATATAATAGTCTATATGGCTATACAGATATTTTTATTAAATCAGTAAACAGTGATGAAGCCCCATTGCAGCTGACTTGTGATGAAGAACGGTTTGTTTTTTTGTTAAAATGGCTCAAGGATGGCAGACTCTTTTTTGTTGACTTCGATTTTAACTTATATATTCAAAGTGCAGGCTCTCTGATACCTGCAGGATATTATTCTTTTGATGACATTGAACTTGATATAGGTTCAAACCTTTTCCATGGAACAGCGACAGACACCGGAAGCAATACCAGTGAACAGTCAGAGTCGATCGATGTTGTTCTTGCCGCTGCAAATTTACCGGACCTTTCTGTGGATACAGGTAATATTAACCTGATGCCTGCATCTCCGGTTCAGGGGGAGGGAATTAATGTCTTTATTACAATTGAGAATAACGGAAAAGGTATAGCTGAAAATATTCCGGTGGATGTCTATTTATGGACACCTTCAGGGGATGTTGAAATCATTCATGAGGCAATTCTTCCTGTATTAAGTGCTAAATCGCAATCTTTTATAACGTTTAAGATAGAGAATAGCCTTGCCGGTATTCAGGAAATCATTGTTGATATCGATCCTTATGACCTTATTATGGAAGGCGATGAATCCAATAACTATGGAAGCAAAGAATTTTTTGTTTCAACTTTAGAAGGTTTGACCTTGAATCTTGGTATTGATTCTTCAAGTTATGGTGGCAACGATGATATTCATATAGAAACAGATATTTATAATGCCGGTTTTGATACTGAATGTCTTCTTGAATTGCGTGTTAAAGATGGAAACGGATATCAGATTGAAACAATCTTATCTCAGAATCTGATTCTGTCTTATGGGGCAATGGAAAAAATTAAGACTGTATGGAATTCAGGCTCTATCTTTGCCGGACAGTATAGTGTTGAAGCGGTTATCATTGATACTGATGGTAATATAAAAGAGGCTTCTGTATTGTTCAACGTTAATCTTGCTACCGGAGCAACATCTGCTATCAGTACGGATAAATCAGTTTATGATTCAAATCAGGATGCTGAAATAAAAGTTGAAATAATTAATAACGGTGAACTTTTCTGTATCCCTGAACTTGATATCAGGCTGACAGTTCGTGCTGATAACGATAGTGAACTGTTCTCCAAATCTTACAGCGTTGTTAATCTGCTCTCCGGGACGCCATCGTCAGAGAAAATAATCTGGAATACAGGGCTGAACATCCCGGGAATATACAAGGCATCGGTTCAGGTAAGGGCAGGTGGTGTTCTACTTCAGGAAAACAGTGCTTCATTTGAAATAAGGCCTTCGTTGTTAATAAAGGGGACAATTAAATCGAACGTTGCTCTCGCAACGCCGGGTGATTTGATACAGTTTGATTATTCTGCTACCAGCTATGGCAACGAAGCTCCTGGAACGTTACCTGTTTCAATCATTGTTCTGGATTCGGAAAACAATGAGATTGTTACAACCGTTCAGGATAATCTAACTCTGGGTATGAATGAAACTGTCCTTAGTTCTGCAGTGCTCTCAACCCAAAACTTCGCTTTGAAGACGTATAATGTTGTATTACGATCTTATGATGGCAGTGATTACGATAATCTTGCTTCAACGGTATTTGTGCTTGCAGATCTGAGTGCCCCTGTCATTAAAGTCAATTCTCCAAATTCCGGTAAAACTTATATCGGAGATATTGAATTAGACCTGAATGTAACTGATTCTGTATCCGGTCTTCGGGCGGTAGAGTTCCGACTTGATGGAGACACCTGGTTGCCGATGGCGAATATCGAGCAGGAAACAGGACGCTGGCATACCGGGTGGGATGCCAGTGACGATGAAGGTGCCCATACCGTCGAATTTCGCGCCATCGATCTTGAAGGAAATGAAGCGAAAACGGACTTGATAGCATTCAATGTAGAACGTCCGTTTATCGATATCACCGGTAGTCTTTCGCTTACACCGCAGGGAACTGCAACTATTGAAACTGTTAAAGTTGATTACACATATACAAACAGCGGGAATATTGCGGCAAATGATATCCTGGTTAAACTCTCTGCTTTTAAAGAAGGTTCGGTTGAACCTGTTGTAACAGAAGACAATATTGTTACGATTGCAGTTGGCATCACAAATACGGCTGAATCTATCATTTCCGTTCAGGGATTTGAGCCCGGGGCATATATTGTAAGGCTGACGTATCTGAAGCCGGAAACAGACGAATGGTCTGAAATTGCTTCCGCCGGTTTTCAGATAAAAGATCTTATCCCACCGGAATTAATTGTTCTGTCTCCGCTGTCAGGCACAGTTTATAACGGAACATGTGAGTTTGCAGTTACGGCAACAGATGCTTTAGTCGGTGTCGATCGTGTTGAATACAGAATAGATAACCAGGATTGGATTGCTTTGCCATCGGTGGATATTTTAACAGGCAGTTATGGTAAACAATGGGAACCTCAGCCAGCAGATGAAGGTTTAAGGCTCGTCTCGTTCAGAGCTTTTGATAAGGCTGGTAATGTCTCTGCGACCACAGGCGTTTCTTTTACCGTCGAGTTAATGAACGCCTTTGAAAAAATTACTGGTTCATTGACTGTTTCACCCGCGACCGTATATCAGTGGCAGACCGCTGGTTTTAACTATACCATTTCTAATGACATAGCTAAAGATGTTGGTACGGTTACAGTTAAGGTTGCTATTACAGATTCGGACTCAGGCAATATCCTGAAGACATTTGAACGAGAGGATTCGTTATCAGCATCGTCTACAGTTTCAGGTAGTTTTGGTCTTGAGACTGTAGAATTCCCTGTATCAGGATATACAGTAACGCTAAGTGCTGTTAACACTGAGATGGTATCCCGGCAACTTTCATCGGCGGCTTTTACAGTTCAAAAATCGGTTGGTGTTGAGCCTGTTGAACCAAAAGTAACCAACCTTCTTGTATGGGTAAATGATAATTGTCAATCACCAAGGGGCGAAGTGTCGGGAACAGATGGCGCACATTGCATTTTTGAAGATTGCGTCAGGGTTGATCTGATTGAACAGATCATGGAGAGTGCCACTGATAATTACCATATTGTTTACGAGGCAGACGATTTCCGGAACGAACTAAGGAATCCTTTTTATACTGATATTTTTATTTTTGGTACAACGACCCTGCCGGACCTGACAACCGTTGCAGAAATTATTGAAAAAACGAATACCGGAACCGGTATCGCTTCATCTCTGTGGCTGCAGCAGGGCATTACAATCGGCAAATGCTTTGAGCTTTCATCGATATTCGGCATTGTCTGGAACGGTGTTGTTCTGTCACTGAATCACGATGTTATAACAACAGACGGAACGGTTACAGATGTCGGTGGCTTTGATGCACGTGGTCTTGCGTATGTCGTTGCACCTGACGACGATGCGGTTGTTGAGGCCAGGTTTAAAGAAGATAAACGCCATTTCTCTGATTACCCTGCAATAGTGCTGAATAAGCACGGCAGCGGAAAGACGGCCTACTTTGCATTCGACCTTGGATTAGCACTCGATGATGACAGTTACGAAACGATCAAAGAGATTATTACACGAACGGTTGAGTATATCCATACTGAGAAAACGTCGGCAGAGAATTATTCGAATCGAATCGTTCCGGTCGAAGTAAGGCTGGAGAGTTATAATGGTGATTATGCAGGTCGGAGTGTTACCTCATTCTCCCCACCGTTAAAAGTATATGATCCCACGACAGGTGAATTGACTTCCGAGAATCCCCAAACCCTTGACAAGGCGATTAAGTCCGGTGAGACCGGCAGCTTTATCTCTTATATTGTTGCCCCTGAATCGGAAGGATCATGGCCTGTATCCTCAGATACCGGCATCGTTATGAATGACACTTTTATCCCGGTGGAAACCTTTACCAGCGATATTAACGTTGATATCAGCCGGGACCTTTTTGCAGCTGAGATACTGGCGGAGATAAAAGATCTTGATGTCTCTTTCTGGTACCTGATTCAGAAAGCGATTGCGGTAACGGCATTTAAGCATGTGGTGAAACGTGATGTTACGGCTAAGTCTGATTTGGATGCAAATATCAATAATATTATAAGCACGATACATACGCTTCAGATACTCAAAAGGAATGATGTTTCAGGATTGAGAGTAAAACTGGATAAGCTCCTTCAGATCGAAGAGAGCAGATATTATTTTTTTAATAATTAAGCAAACAGCAGGAGCAGGGATAAACTGCTCTGCCATTTAAAGCTAAAATAAAAAGTGGAAAATTATATTAAACAGGAGCTGTTTTTGATGTTGCGTAATTTAAGTATATACAGAATTTTTTTCGGCCTGATGATCATTTTGCTTATACCTTCAATCTCATTGAGTGAGAATCTTGAAGGTAATTTGATGGATGCGTTTGAAACGTGCAGAATTATTGCAGTGGAAATGAAAAAGGAACTTGGTACCGGCGGAGCTTTAGAAAGAGGGTATGACTCGTTATTAAAAAAGCGTGAGTCTGTTGAAGCCATTCATATGCTTTTACAATCAAGTTATAACCAACGTGCCGGTTCAGACTCTGTAACGAAGAATTTAAAGTTTGTAAACCGTCATATTGCAATGCAGTCAAATTATACAAGCATAATTGATGAGTTTTTTTCACTTATTGCGATGATTAAAACTGAAAAAGGCATTTCTAAAAAGGCACTTGTTAACTTTATAGATTTTCTGGAATGGCACAAAGTAAAAAAAAGTTGGCCGATTTATGGAACGCTTCCATACAGCCATTCGAACCTGTCAGCTAAACTACCTATTTATGAACCTGTATTTATTCCTGAGTATGCTGGTGGTGGTTTACCGGAGACCAATGACGACCTGTTGTCTTCACCAGCGTCACCGGTTTCAAAAGAAATTGCTGACTTTGCAGAATCATTAAACTGGAATCCTGTAAAAATTTATGAATGGGTTAAAAATAACGTAAATACTGAGTGGTATTACGGCGTAATGAAAGGCGCTGAAGAGACATTAAGACAAAAAAGCGGCAATGATGCCGATCAGGCAGCGCTTCTTGTTTCCCTTCTCCGTGCTTCCGGATTTCGTTCACGTTTCGTAAAAGGAGTAATACGTTTTTTCCCGGATATTGAAACCTTAAAAAATCTGGCCGGGATTCAGAATAACAACGAACTTGCTTCATTTTTTCAAAAATCAGGAATCCCTTATTCCCCGATTATTAAGGGAGGACAAATTGTAAACTTTGAAATTGAACACATATGGATTGAAAGTGAAGTTCCGTATTCAAATTACAGAGGCGCGGTGGTTGATGAAAATGGAAAAACATGGGTAGCACTTGATACCAGTATTAAATTATCAGATGCTGTGCTCACTGCCGGAAAAGCAATCCCTGACGATCTTGATTTAAATCTCACACGTGAAAGTTATCTTTCTGTCAAAAGAGAGATAGCATTTATGGAATATCTGAAAACGTATATTAATGATTATTTTGCAGAAAATAGTTCTGATCTCAAATTCGAGGATTTTTTATCAAAAAGAGAATTTCTCCCAGAACGCTTAAGTATTCTTCCTGCAGACTTACAGTTCGAACAGGTAGCTGTAACAGGTGAGTATACAAACCTGCCGGAAGAGTTATTCCATAAAATTAATTTTACAGCCACATCGCTGAGTGCAACTGATATTTATTTTGAAAAAACAATCAACAGTTGCAAGGTATCAAACCAGATGCTGACACTTGCCTATGAACCTGAAACTGTAGAAGATATCGAACTGATTAATTCTTTTGGTGGTTTGGATAATACGCCTGCGTACCTGGTCCGTTTAAGGCCTGTTTTACGCCTAAATGGTGAGAATGTTGTTGTTGGTCGAGATGGATTACCAATGGGGGCAAACTACCAGCTTGTAATGAAACTGATTTCACCTTCAGGAACTGAGCAGGTTACTAATCATTGCATTACAGGTAATCTTACTGCTATTGGCATCGTTGCTCAGAAAGCTGTACTACCAGCTCCTGTCTCGAAAGAATTAAACAACGCAGCACGTATACAGTATGAAGAATCATTGAATTACATAAAAAGGTGGGATGACTCAGAGGAAGAGCTTGCTTCGCTTCTGGGGATTTCAATAACGCGGCCTTATCCGACTGTGGTTACAGTCGGAGGGACAATAGAGGTTACTGAATTATTAGGTGAGCCCCACTGGTTTACATGGAAGGGTATATTTATTGATGCTGATTTTCGTGCCATCGAACTGAACGGTGTAACGGATAAGCATAAATCATTTATGCAGCTCTCTTCACTTGAAGGATCAATTCTCGAAGGTATTCTTTTTAAGGATGCCTTTTCAGTTGAGAGTCTGTCAACAGCAAAGCTATTTAGTATAATAAATGAAAATCAGGCTGAACTGATAACGATTACAGGTGACAATATTGAAGCGAAATTGTCATCATTACCCTTTCCTGAAAATATTAAAGAGGACATCACAAATTCGGTAAACAGTGGATACCAGGTGACAATACCTGATGCTGAGTTTAGCTATAATGCCTGGACAGGTACAGGTTATCTAAAGGAAAAACCGGAAACAGGCGAAGCTGGCTGGATGCTAACAGGGCACATAGCCGGTGGGGTAACTGTTTGTTTTCCGGGCGACTGGTTAGATGCAAGTGAACTTGCGGCAATTTTGAAGAATCAGAATACTATGCCACCTGAAACAGATCCAAATAAGGCTATCTATCTTCGTAAACTTCAACTGGATAAATCAAAACCCGACGAACCCAAAGCCGGTACAACGATAATTTTAAAGGTTTTGGCTACAAATGAAAACGGCCAGGTGGTTAATAATGTTCCGGTAATGTTTTTCCTTATCGGTGGTGGTGGCAGTTTTACAGGTGAAAAAACCGTTTTGACAAAAGGTAATGGAATTGCTGAGATTAGTTTAACACTGCCCACTTCAACCGCTGATAATCCAAGTTTCATTAATAGCGGGGGGGGCTATCTGCAGAGGGTCGGTACCACAATTGTGAATGCGACCATGAGAAACCTTTTAGGGCGATCGATACAATCCCCATTCGTTGTTTATAGCCATCCTGAAGAACCAGCAGGTGTCAAATTAGATGGACAACTTTTAGGTCAACATGCTTTTCCATATGTGTTGGAATTTATGGGGACAGCTGTAGCTTTCGTTGAAGATAAATTCGGAAATCCGATTGCGAATAAAGATGTAACTTTTAGCGTTGAATTGGATTCTGTTTATAAGGCGTGTGAAAATCAGGAGCCAAGCGCTTTAAAACCTTTAGTTTACGGAAACGATAACAGTGGTTTTGTTCCGGGTGTTGATTTATACGGGGCGTTAGATGGTTCATCTACAGTTACAGTCAAATCTGTTTGTAGTGGCACCCCTGGATATGTATATAGCGGGGGAAATCCATTTGCAGTTTATAACATAGTGGCTTCAAGCGGCAATCTTACTTCAGCACCAGTTGAATTTAAAACAGACGGTGTTGTAGGCTGTTATTTGAAAAGACCACCGGTGGATTTTTTAAGGCTTGTTGTCCCAATGGAAGTAGAAGCAGGGGGGGGGAGTATTGTCTCGGCTGCGCCAGGAAAAAAGATTGGTCTTGACAGCGTTCTGTCGATCGTGCAGGAAAATGATATTAGTACAACCAGAACAATATTTTGCGAGGATGATAATAGCCACTTAACGTGCCCGGATATAATTGGGGGCGGTGAATATACAATTGTTAACGACTTTGATAACGCTAAAGATTATTCAGAAGTTAATGTAATAGAAGGTGAAAATATTGGAATTCCTGAGGGATTCGGGAAATATACAATAAATCATACCGTTGGAGCTGGTCGAAATGAGGTTGAATTTATTGGCAAGGCTTTGGAAAAAAAGACCTATCCCGTCACCAGTTGTACAGATGGTTGTTCGACAAGGGACGGTGAACATGAACTCAGTGATTCTAAACCCCTTATTGTATATGGTGTTGATATTAAGCATGAGAATGAGTTGTCTGTACTTCTCACTGAAGAAGGATATTCAGCAAGTGATGTAACGATTTCATACGAAATTCTACCGGCTGACTATAATGCAAAAAATGCATTTATATTTTTCTACAAAGATGGGGTTTACCAGAATCATATTGTTCCAGGAACCAAAGGGACATCAATTAACACAATCACGAAGGGCACCTACTTTGACAAAGAAGGTGAATGGTCAGCCAAAGTAATTCTAAATTATGGATCAAAATATGAAATTGTCTCTGACAAAATTGCCATTAATTTAGAGTCAAAACCCCTTATGGACGCACCGCCTGTAAGTCAGTTCAATCTACTCCGTAAGCACCAGGCAGCAGTGTTCGATTCAAATGTTCCCGTAAACGGGGTTGATTATCAGGACGGATACAGGGTGTTCAGTTTTTCACTGACTCAGACCGCCAAAGTCTCACTGGAATTGTACGATGCTGATGATACCCTGAAAGATGAGTTAATTCAAGAAGCTGAGCTTCCGGTTGGTAATTACAGATTTTTACTTGATTATCAGACTGTTGTAGACCAGATTGGAGTCCTTCCGTCTTTTACGTCAAACTATTATATAAAACTAAAAGTTGATGGGCAGGAGACTGATGAGATTGAACATATTCGATATGATGGTCTTCTGACAGAACAACGTCAGGGAAAAATGCTTGGCCAGGTTATGGCTCATGACGTTATGATACAGGACGGTTCTTTGAACCTGACTCGCTCAGATTTCACAGTTAATGGACAAGGGCCTGACCTTTCTTTTGTAAGATCATACAATAATAATGACAGGTCCGACAGAAGCGCTTTTGGAAACGGCTGGTCTCATAATTTTGATAAAAAGTTAACCCTGATTTCTTCTCAACCTGACTTTAAATACGCGTTACCCAAATGGGTTATTGAGAACCGGGGCCGTTTTATTTATGAGAACGAGGAGTTTGATACAGGCTATCAGCAGATGTCATGGGTTAGGGTAAACGGTACTTCTTTCAAAAAAGCCGGCGGTCTCTGGTATCCGGAACGAGGGAGACACGGTTCTCTGATATCAGAAAACGGGGAGTGGCTCTATACATCAAAAGATGGGACAAAATATCGGTATGGTCATAATTACATAGCAGGAAAGCCAGTTCCACCGGGGATCTACTCACAAGCTGACAACTCATTGAGGTTGCAGTCGATCGAAGACCGTAACGGTAACAGGCTAATACTTCATTACAACAGTATGGGTGAGCTGATAACCGTTATTGATGCAACTAACAGAGAATTGAATTTTGAATATGAAAGAACATCACAAGTAAATTTTGGGAAGATCCAACGAATTACAGGGCCGGGAGATATATCCCTTGAATTCACCTATAATGATTCAGGACTGCTTGAGACAGCAAAACGAGCCTCAAGGATTGAAACCTATCAATATGATAAAGAGTACCTAACAGCAGCCGGTTACAATTTGGTTCAGACTGAAGATTCAAACAACCACATCTACAGGTACGACTATTACAAGAGGGGAGAAGTCCCGGAATTTGATACGGTTAACATGATTCTGGCACCGGAAAATGTTGTTAAACGTGTCTATTATCCATTTGATCAGGCAGAATATGAGACTGAATACCCTGAAGGCTTGTTTGCAGAATTTTCATATATTTCTGCAAACCATCAGCGAAAAGTGAAAGATTTACGGGGGAACGATACATTATACACGTTGAATGCTTTTGGTAATCCCGTGCAAATTGATGAGCCACATGGAAAAACAATTAGGATGACCTGGAGCATAGATGAAGGCAAACCCGATAATGTAATGATCTCAAAGACTGTTCAAAAATCAGTTAACGGAGGCATTATTGACGTAACAACCACTTATGGCTATGACGACTATGGGAACATTATCCTTGAAAAAATTAGTGAGCATGAAATTGTGACAGAATGGAATCATTTCAGCCAGCCGACATATAAAATTGATATTAACGGTGTAGAACAGACCTGGCTCTATGATGATACTAATGGAAATCTTACTAACTATACCGATGGGAACGGTCATTTATTCTCATATACCTATTACGATACAGGGGAAGTGGAAACATCTGTAATTCAGGGGAATGAATATTTAAGTTCAGGTACAACAATATACACTTATGACGATTACGGCAATCCGGCAACTGTGGATAAACCCTTAATTCCGGTAGTAAAATACGTATACGATATTCGTGGCCGACTCCGATCAGTAACCGATCCTAAAGTAAAAACAACCAGATATACTTATGATGATCTTGATCAGCCGAATGAAACATCTTATCCGGATGTCAGCAATGAGGCCGAAGCCCATCTGGTGAACATAATCGATAAGGATTATGATGCTGAAGGTAACCTTTTAAAAGAGAACGATAAAAATGGCGTTATTCTTGAGTATAGATACACAACACGGAATCAGGTTAAGGAAATAACCCGAACAGGTGTTGAGAACGGTGGAAAAAAGCTGTTTGCATATGATGAAAACGGCAATCTGCTTTCAGAAACCGACTGGAAACAAGTCGCAACTACTCATGCATACAACAATTTGAACCAGCGTATTAATACCACTAACCGGATGGAACACAGTATGCCAGTACCTATGGCTTATGATCCGGTTGGCAATCTGTTGTCAGTAAGTGATTATGAAGGCAGAATAACAGAATATACCTATGATATTCTTTCACGCCAAACCTCAGAAACCATCAAAAAAGACGAAACGACAGTCGCAGAAACATCCAAATCCTATGCTATTGAGACAATAGAGGACGCCGAAGGGTACACTGAAACGATTACTCAAAAGGTAGATGATAACCGGGACATTGTAATAAAAAATCTTTATGACGGACTTGGAAACGTTATCAGAAGACAGGTAAAAGGACCTAAGACATATAACCATCAATGGCAGTATGGCCCTCTGGGTAACCTTGAGACTGAAACAGATGAAGAATCAAGAAAAACTGAATTTTTCTCGGACAGCCTTGGCAGGCTCACGAAAACAGTTCGTGTAAATACAGGTGATACCGATGCCATCACAGAATTTGATTATGATGCCAACAGTAATCAGACAGAAATTAAAGTCCATAATGAAACCGGTGATATTATAACTACAATTGAGCATGATACATGGAATAGGCCTGTCAAAGTCTACATGACTGATAATGGTGATTATATTGAAACGCTTACTTTTTACGACGGCATGGGAAATGTCGTGAAAACCGTTGATGCCAAAAAAGTTCCACGAACCCAGGAAAGGGACACACTTGGACGTGTAACCGAGGCGGTCGATGGTGAAGGTAAAACCACCACCTATACCTATGATGAAAACAGTAATGTTGATCTAATGACGATCAATGGAATTATCAGTATTGATAATGATTATTATGCCAACGATCTACTGGAGCAGGCAATAGAAACAAATTTAAAGGTGGTTCAGCCCGATGTCGCGGCCAATAAGAAACGTTCAACAGGGATTCAGCTCTATGACAAAATGGGTAACCTGCTTGAAACTATGGATTATAAAGAGAAAGTAATCAAAACAAAATATAACGGCCTATATCTTCCTGGAACCGTCTCCTACCCGGGAGAGGAGAATGAGGCAGCAGTAACAACAGCTTATTATATGAACGGCTGGGTGAAATCCATCGCCTCACAGGGTATTACAACAGAATACAAATATGATGATTTTGGAAGAGTCCTTGAAGAGACAATTCCGATTTCAGGAACCCTTTATACAGAATATGATGCCGTCGGAAATGTTAAAACAATAACAGACAGAAACGGTAATATAACAGAAAATACCTATGACGACTTTCATCGCCTTACAATAGTTAAAAAAGGTAAAAGCAGTCTTCTGAAAATTGCAGAAAATACCTATTACAAGGCCGGTAATCTGAAATCCGTTGAAGATGCCAAAGGCAATGTTACTGAGTATGCCTATAACGACAGGGGCCTCCTTGTATTAACGACTTTTCCTAAAACATCGTCAGATACAGCCGTAACATCAGAAAAGAGAACGTATGATAAAAATGGAAACATCCATACCATCACCAACGAAGAGAAAAAGAGAACCACATTTGGCTACGATAATGAAAACAGACAGCTGACGGTTGAATTTGCCGAAGAGATAGTTACAAATACCTATGACATTGTCGGCAACCTTAAAACTATTCAGAAGCATGAGCCTGGATCAAGCTTAAAAGCGATGGTCTATGACGGCTTTAACCGCTTAAGATCAGTAACAGAAGGCAGCCTGAAAACCTCATACACCTATGATCCAAACAGCAATCCTGAGCATATTAATGCTCCGGGCAGCCATGTTGAATACACCTGGGATAATCGTGGCAGAAAATCATCTCATATTCAACATAAAGCTGGTGGTAATTTTACCACTGACTTTGATTACGATGATGATGATAATCTTGACCGGATTGAAGATTCGGAAAAACAGATCACAACCTATGGTTATGATGCTCTGAACCGGCAGACAGATGTTTGGTATGCTGATTCCGGACTTGCAGATGGCCTTACAGAAACCACACGAATACATACAACATATGATGATAATAATAATGTTGATGTGGTAACTGAGACCAAAAACAGCGGTAGTATCAAAGATGTTACTGACAATAATTATGACACATTTGACCGCCTCATTGATACAACCCAGAGAGGTATAACTATTAGTTACGGGTATGATGACAACGGTAACAGGATTAATGTCTCTTCTGCCTCAGGCTCAACAACCTATATTTATGACACACGAAACAGACTTGAAACAGCTACGACAGGGGCCAGTACAACGACCTACAGGTATTACCCTGACGGTAAAAAGGATACTGTTACATATCCAAACGGAACAGATATCAAATATGTTTATTACGAGTCGAATCGAGTCCATACGATAACAAACAAGAAGACAGCAACAAATGAAGTTTTCTCATCCTACATCTATACTTATGATCATAATGGTAATAGAAAATCTCAGGTTGAAGTCCAAAACGGCACAACAGAGACAACCTCATACAACTATGATGATCTCGATAGGATGACCGATTTCACACTGGTCTCAGGTACAGATCCAACAACAACAGCCTATACTTTTGAAAACTACAACAGAAAAACAGAAACCGTTACAACAAATACTGTTATTACAAAATCAAGAACCTATCATTATGATGAGATCAATTGGCTGAATCAGATTGTGGATGATACGGATTCGGCAAATACGTTTACCATCGATTACGCCTATGATAACAATGGAAATACCATATCCAAAAAAACCAGCTCTTTGACAAACGAAGATATCAACTATACCTATGACTCGCGTAATCAGCTGGTTAAGGTTACCCGTGGCCCGCCTGCGAGCCAGACAACACTTGGACGATACGACTACAATGCCGGAGGTCTTCGTGTAAGACACCTCGACTCAGAAAGAGGCAACGTCGATTACTACTACGACGGCCCGGCTGTTTTAGAAGAAAGAAATGCAGATGATGATTCTCTGCTGGCTCATTACCGATATGCAGACAGGCTTCTTAGCTTAGATACAGGAAGTGAGGTTCAGTTTTATCATCATGATGCACTTGGAAGTACCGTAAACCTTACCAAAGATGATGGAACAGTTAAAGTCAGCTACTGGATTGATCCGTATGGACAGATCAGGAAACAGGAAGGAACCTCTGTAAACAGGCAGGTATTCACAGGTCAGGAGATTGATGAGAATACGGGCTTGGTTTACTTTGGGGCAAGGTATTATGATCCTGATACTGCAAGGTTTATAACTCAGGATTCTTATCTTGGAGAGAGTGGGACGCCGCCGAGTTTGCACAGGTATTTGTATGCTTATTCGAATCCGACTGTTTATGTGGATTTGTATGGGTATGAAGCCCAAGCATACGCTCAACCAACTGTTTATTCAGAAACTGATATGTTTGGCCCATCACCTGTAAGAGATACAGGCTATCAAATAGTTGATGATCTTTGGGCTGGTGCAGATGCCATAGTAAATATGGGGAAATATGTAATAAATGGCGCTTCTGCGATTGCATCATCACCAACAATTGCATATGCAGCTGCCACCGATCAAACAGTTCAGCAAGCAGATGAAGAACTTACAGGCTACATGGCTTCTGCTGGGCCACTGGCATTGTCCGGTTCTTCCCTGTTCAGAGTAGGACCAAAGTTCGGTTATGCTGCAAGGGTTGCCCGTGCTGAAGCTAAAGCCGTGGCAAAAACAACTAAGAAGATATCAAAAGAAATAAGTACAGTAGTAAAAAATGAAGTTAAAGACACTGTTAATAATCTTGCTATTAAGACGCTCGAAAAGACAGGTGGTATTAAGTATGCTGCCCCCCTTAATGCAAATGGGAAGAAGATTAAGAATGTTAAGAAGAAAGGCGTTAACAACTTACAAGTTGATCCAAAAGGGACCTTAGATTCACAAGCAAAAACTTATGATGGTTTACAACATCATGAAATTCCAACTAAAGCTGCGATAGAAGAAGCCTATCAACAAAAAACTGGTGTTGAATTGTCACCAAAAGAAAAGAGAGCAATGCAAAAGGAGAATACTGCCATAGCAATTAAGAATTCTGTTCATAAGAAGCAATTAACAACTGGTAGTAGTAATAAAAAACTTTTTAAGGAGGATGCTCAGAACTTAACCAAGGCAGCTAACCGTGATACGAGACACCTAATAAAAACGTTAAAAGAAGAAGGCCATTCAAAGAAAGAGCTAAAAACAGTTGTTCAAGAAATTAGAAAGACTAATAAAAAAAGAGGTATATAGTTATGTATATAAATTTTGAAGGGTGTTTGGGGCTACATATGGAAAGTGATGAAGTTAAACGAATACTTTCCTTCTTTAACAGAATGCCTATCTTTGAAAAAGAAGATGATACATACATTTATGAAGATTATGAAGATGGATTTACAATTGTATGTGATGAAAATGGATTTCTTAGGTCTGTTTTTTTATATGCTGAAGGAGAGGAAGAAGCCCAAGAGTTTAAACATGATTTACCTCATGAATTAAAATTTTGTGATAGCAGAAGCACAGTAATTGATAGATTAGGACAACCTGATAAATCAGGTGGGGATACTACTTTTTTGAATAAGTATATTCCACCATGGGATAATTATATATTTGAGAATTATATGGTTAATATCAGGTATGATAAGAAAGTCGAAAAAATAATAAGGGTTACATTATCAAGAGATGTCTAAAAACTCAACCTTCCAAACCTTCCAAATCCCTTCAGGAGCCTTTAAACGGGCTTTCTTGAAGGGTTTTTGTGTTTTGGGGAGGTGTGTTGCTAAATGATCGAATAAGCGTTAAATATAGCTTGTTTGTGCCCTTGGAATATGACGTATTTGGTAAATTCTTAACTGTTATTCAACCCCGTCAGCAAGTCCTTGAATGTATCCGCTTAACTTAATTGTCCCTGAATTGCTTTTTTCGATTTTCAGCATGTTCTGAAGGTTTTGGTTTACCGTGGCCTGATCAGTGAATTTTTCAACAAGTTTGCTGTTTTCCGCTTTCAAAGGACTGTTTACATCAGTTTTGACCTCTGTGTCCTGTTCTGTTTCATTTTGTGATGATACTAACCAGATAAAATTTACATTACACAATTCAGCAATCCTCAGTGCGGTATTCAACGGAATTTTTGAAACAGAGTCATCATCAGTTTCATACCGTTGAACGGTTCGACTGCTGACCCCTAATTTGTTCGCTAATTCGGGCTGTGAGAAACCTGCATGAACTCTGGCTTGCCTGATTTTTGCTTTTAGACTCCCCATATTTAACGACATATCAGTCTATACCACCTTGACAATTGTGTCCACATAGCGTATGTTTGCGAACTGATT
>JQIA01000150.1_pt1 | contig 31243 bp, 19 predicted proteins | sample 811431 | NCBI WGS metagenome assembly JQIA01 (sample SAMN02998118, study PRJNA258478) | marine sediment metagenome | biome: marine; feature: seafloor; material: sediment; isolation source: oil-polluted sediment collected from 3 locations (0.5 km, 0.7 km and 0.9 km)... | place: USA: Gulf of Mexico ...
CTGTGATCATCGTTGCCACCATATAGAACACACCGCGATAAATTAATACCAGCAGCGCCATCATAACGAGAAAAAATGCGGGCCAGACAAAATAAAAATCCTCCTGAGTAGACTCCGGAAATGCTTGATCAACAATAATTTGCCCAGTAAGGTAAATTTTTAAGCCCGGGTATTCTGCCTCATATTTTTCGGCCAGATCACGGATAAAGAAAACCACCTCGGGAGTTTCTTTATTGTGATCAATACCTGGCATATTCATGGTGATGCGCACCCCGGCAACGGCGCTATCCTCTGCAACTAGAGCATTCACAAGAAGTGGCTCCTGCAACGCAAATGTTTTACGTTTCTCCAGCACATCGGGATCTAGCGTATCACTGTCACCAAAAAGATCCGACGTATCCAGCGTGTCCTCTGTAGCAATGGTGTACTGGAAATTGGTCAGCGAATCGACCCGTTGAGAATAAGGCGTTGTCCATGCATCACGGGTAAACGCCTCAATCATGGACAGATTGTTTGACGTAAATACATTGCTATCTGCCGGTGCCAACGCGACAAATACCGCTTCGGTTTTTGAATATTCATCCTGCAATCGATCGAAAGCAGCGAGCTGCGGATTATCTGCGCTGAAAAAAAAGTGATAATCTAGTGTGTTTTGAAAAAACTGTGCACCAAAAGCACACGAAAGAAACAGACATAAACTCAATACAACGGATACCAGTGGTTTTTCCAGTGCCAATGATGTTATCTGGTTTACGGCATTATTATTGTGATGATTGTTGTTACTGGAATAATGTTCACTCACAGAGCAATCCCCCAGGAATTCACGGCCAACGCATTCAGCAGGTTTGTTGAATAAAAAACAACAAGATATAGAACGGCAAATTTTCGTGGATTAAACCGTTTCTGCCGATTACCCAGGAACCGTACTAACGCTTTGATCGCAGGCAACAATGCCAACAAGGGTAACCAGCCAGTAATGCCGCCTACGCCCGAAGCAGTCCATGGCGACCATAATAAAATGACACCTGTCACTGCCGCGACACCACACCCAAAGCCAAATAATGCGGCGGGGATCGGCCCAATATCACTTGCGTAAAATTTTTCTCCGGGTTCCGCCATCACGGGCCACAGATTTTTTCTGACAATTTCAAAATGAAGAAATGCCAGTATATAGGTGCCAATCAGTAACAAGGAGTAGCCATCAACTACCAGATCATTAACCAATCCACTTAACAGCAACGTATAGAAACTCAATGCAATACTAACGGGGTACGTTACCACTAGATTAAAAAACATATTTCGATCCATCAGGGGCAACCATTTCTCCAGTTTTATCAACAGCAAGGCGTACAACATATCAGCAACAATAAAAATGGCTAACCACTGATCGTACGCTGCATTAATTAACGGGATAATAAGAAAAGCCAATAACCAATATAGGTAGACATCCTTAAACGATACGGCGCCAGCAACCAGAGGCCTGTCAGGATTGTATTGTTTGTCATATTCAAAATCCTTGACTTCATCCACCGCACGCAAGTAGAAAAGCACAAGAAATAACGTAATAACACCCATCAACGTACCAGAAGAAAATACCCAAGGTTCATTTTCTTTACTCAGTAAGACAAAACCACCCTGTAAAGAAAGAAACCAGAAGGCGGCAAACGCAAAGTGCAAGCCTGGTTGATAAATGATATCCATAAAATCTTTCAATCGGCCGAAAAAACTGTCGGCTGAATACGTTGCACTTGCAGGCATTTCGGTTTCTGGCTTCATATCAGTCACTTATTTTTCATCATCCAACAACACAACAATACCCGATGATCCGTCCATCTCGATTCTTGCACCGTCGGGAATGCGGGTTGTCGCGCCAGGCAATGCTACAATGGTCGGTATACCGAACTTCCGGCCAGTAATAGCCGTATGAGATAACATGCTGCCCCGCTCCACCACCATACCTTTGGATGCAAGCATCAGGAACAGCCAGCCAGGATCCGTCTCCCTGGCGATTAAAATCATATCCGACGTAATGTCTCCGGCATCATTTGGATCATGTACTACTCTGGCGATACCCGTCACCTTGCCAGCACTTGATCCCAAACCTTGTAATACATCTTCATCATAAGCCACAGGGCCGTTTTCGACAGGTGTAAGTACATTTTCCCGAACAGCACCCAACGTTGTCACATTGGTTGCAACATCCTTTTTAAGGTTTTCTTCATGTTCAGATCGCCGAAGATCCGCCAACACCTGCAAATTTTCAGTAACCCCTGTACCATCAATGTAACCAAAGACTTCATCCTGAGTCAGGTAAAATATATCGGAGCGGTCTTTAAGGATTTCCCGCTCTACAAAATAATGGGACAAACCGCTGAATATGTTTTTACTGAGGCCATACAATTCACTGCGGCAGTAACGAGAATTCTCTCTGTGCCGAATCAGTCGGCGCAAGCGCGGTAGCAAGTTGTCCAGTAATTTTTGCTTGTACGGTTTTCCCTGTAAAAGCCTGACCAGTTCTATGTCGGCTTTATCCCGCACACTCTGTTCATGATCACGAATACTGCTGACCGTGACATCGGAAAACACATATTGCTTAACCATACGCATCAAAACCCAGGGTGTATCCCGTAACATGGGTTGCTCTAGTTTCAATTCCTGTAACCCCCTGTCACCGTAAAAATGAAGGTGGTTTTTAACCAAATCACAAAACCCACTGTCAACGCGATCTGACTCTATCTTTTCCCAGAGTTCATGTTCAGACAGATCTTTAAACATTGACGCAAGCTCAGAATTCCCACGTGCATACTCTGCTATATTCACCGAAGACAATATAATTTCCACGCTTAACAGGGTTTCATCGTTGCCGCACAGTAAATCACTCAACAGGCCAGGATCATCATCCAGCCCCCATTTTTTGAACAATGACTCAAGAAGCCCATAAAGTGGTATCAGATAACCGTCGGTTGTCAGTGTCAACCCCCAGTAATTACCGACTTCACCCCATACTTTATAAAATAGATTAACCAGCGTAAGTGGATCCTCACCTTCAAACGATTTCCCGCGCAACGGTTTAATCAGATCATCCCACCACTTATGAAAATGAAACATATAGCGATCATGGTTAAAATAATGGTATGTCGTCACTAATAGATTAGACCCTGTTCGCAACGCTGTTTTTGCCTTATCCCACCATGCAAAAATATCATTACCTTCGTGATGAGACTGAAAGGAAGAGCTAAGGCCAATCATGTTTTCCCAGTGTTTCCCAAACAGAGGGTACAGCGGACTTTGTTTATGCAGCAAATAGAAGTGTGATAGACAATAATAAATCCGGCCATCGAGATACCCAATCATCTTATCCAGCGGCTCAAAATTATCATTAATCATGCGTGCGCTAACACCTAAACGTCGGTAGCTGTCATAAAAAATGACGCGATAAAAATATTTGGCAAAAGTAAACGTCAACGGAGTGGATATTCCAGGGAAACTTTCGGTGACATTGGTGTTCGTCCATATTAACTGGCGGGAGTAATCCAATGCTATCGGCCGCGACTGAAGGATATGCAACCCCCCGTCTGCAGTAAATGTTCCTTCAATATCCTGAGGGCAGCCAAATAGCCCTTCAATTTTCTCACCGATGGCAACCAACTGCAGAATTTCAGCGTCATTAAAACACGACGTATTCCACTGTTCTTCTTCGACAGACTTCTCACAAAGACCGGATCCGACACTCTCGTCAAACGTAAGCATTACATCTTTTTGCGCAATATCCCGCACGATACCCTGAGTTTTTCCCGCAACAAAATAATGATCAACGGGAACCCGTTCTTGCACAACACCTTCACCGATGCCGTAACCTGCAACAATCACCTGATCTTTAGCGGCGGTTTTTGGGTCTGCTGTAAACAGAACAAAGGACCGTTCTCCAAACACCATTTTCTGAACACCTACCGCAACACCAAACCCTAACAAATCCATCCCTTGAACTTGGCGATAAACCAACGATTCCTGTGAAAACCCAGATCCCCAGCAGGTTTTAATTTTGTCACAGACTTCATCGCGCTTCACATACAGGAAGCTCTCGCTCATCCCTGCGAATGGGTTATCAACAGAATCTTCACTTTCTTCAATTTTATGCCCCACGGTAGATGCCCTAACAGACACCAGCGCATCAGCATCAAATTGGCGATCAAACGCAGCCAAGATACCGTCTTGCTGGGTAGAAGTAAGCTCTATTTTATGAAACACCGCCTGTATTTTTTCTGCCGACAATCGAATATCTTTTCCATCACTGAAATCAATGGCACCGAGCAAAGAAACCACCGTTTCTTTGACTGATTCAAACACCTGTTCATAATAAGCAATAGTCAGGCAAAAAAACTCCGGAACTGAAATCCCTGCAGCTATCATTTCACTTTGTTTTGAAAACTTACCACCGATCCAGGCCCCGTCTGCTGTTTCATTACACGTGACGATTTTTTTCACTGTTCATTCCTCATTAATAAATCACACACTAGGAGACGCCAAACACTGACGTCACTCGTGTGCAATTTCTTTAATCATTTGACTTACAATCTGCGCGCTATTTTTTCTTACAATAGCACTCCCGATAACATTTTCTAACGCGGATACGTCACCAAAATGATCAAAACCAATCAACTCCAGCTGCACGGCCTTTGCCGTAATACTGGTTTTATTCAGCTTTTTCAAAAGAGAAGGTAACCATTGGGGCATAGGTATTTTTTTTATACTTGAGCTGCATGACATTTCCTGGCGAAATTGAGAAAAAATAATTTCAAACGATATCGCCTCTTGATATCCGACATTCAACGGTTTTTGATGAATTTCACCAGAAGCATTGTTTTTTTCGATATAATCAATCAAAGACACTATCACATCAGCATAATCCGAAGCAGCGATAATCGAATATCGCTGTCTGCCATTGCCAATACAAAGGCCTTTCTCCGCCAGCCCTTTAATTCCGGGAAGTACAAACTTATCATTCACATCAAAAATAAAACGAGGTCTAAGGCAATATGCCCATCGTCCTTTGTCTTTCATTTCGTTTATAATTAAAGTCTCTGCCGCAGCCCGTGACTCAGCGAGCGGTGTCTGCGGATCAAGTGGTAACGTCTCATCAACATGTGACTGTGCTTTCTGCCCCAGTACCGATAGTGTGCTGCCATAAACCACACCCAGTGTTGATACATTACAGTGTGACAACAGGTTGCTTGTTCCTTCCACATTATCTTTATGGAATCCAGATCCATCGGTATCGATTTGCTTCACCCCAAAGTGTACCAACACATGTGACTCATCAAAAAAAAGACCCTCAGGAATATTATTCACATCTCCCTTCAGAACCCGCACAAATCCAGGGGCATCAAAGCGTTCAGGATCTCTTATCAAAGCGTGAACTTTAATGGATCTACCTGCGACACATAACAATGCCAATTGAGATAACAATGCAGCACCCACAAACCCTGTCGCGCCCGTTAGCACAATATTCATATCGAATTCATCTGGCGTTCACACCACAGCCAAGGGAATCACCAGACTAACGGCACTAAACGTTTATGTGTTGCGGCATATTCTGGATATCCGTCAAGTTCGTACAATGCTGTTTCCTCTATTTTTATTCGTAGAATAACCGACGGAACTAACACAAACAAAAATGCAGCCATTGCCCACGGGCTATAGAAAAACAACACAAAACCAAAATGTGAGGCCAACATTCCGGTATATGCAGGGTGGCGAACATAGGCATACGGGCCCGTATCAATCACTTTATGATCCCCAACCAAACGTACACGATGAGAATAAAATTCACCTAATGTTCTAATACCGTTCAGACGAAACAACACACCAAACACAAAAACAATCAAACCTGCCACCATCACAAAATTAAGTGACTGCCACTGTGTCGTAGCCCATAAGGCTGTAGCGACCGTCAACGCTCGTCCAAACGCATATAATTCACAGGTTCCTTTATCTTTATTCGTTTCACCCTTCCCCGCTTCGGTGAGGGACACGCTAGATTCCGATATCAACCAGGCCAAATAACACCCCACTGTCACAATGCCCAGAAAAAACATTGCGCCATTCCAATGTTGCAGTTTTAATGTTGCAAGCACAGAAAACAAGATTACGGACGCATGCATCAAAAATAGAGGCACATTGTTTCTCATATCACCATCTTTCACATCGCTCATCAGTTTAATCCTCGTTGTTTTTGATAAGTTTCATTTTTTACGGCCTGAGCGGTTATTTCAATAAAACCGCAATCACCTAGGGAATTACTTAAATCAAGACGAATACATCGAACACCTTCGTCAACGGCATTCACGTTCACTTGCGACGAATCATAGGACAGCGCGATATGTTCATTGCGCTCCAGAGGTTTATTCAACGTCATTGACATTGAAATCAAATTCATTGAAGTACCCAGAGGAACGCCGTAAACAGAATGAGACAGATGTGTTGATATCTGTCTTGCAGACTCTAATAAATACATCACCGGTGCAACCGGTGATGTACCATCACTGAACACATGATTTTTCACCGGTTGGCGTAATGTCGTCCGAAACAAATGATTGGAGATTTTGTCTATCGGTCGAATCAACACATTGTCTTCGTTAAGTTTGTGCAACAAATCATCTTCCGCCAACCCTTCTGCGGACACGGCAGTAACATCACCAGCGACGCCTCCATCCGGTAATCGCTGGTACTCAACCGTTAGATCAACATCACAGGCAACATTATCATTTTGCGTGACTAAACCGGAGAAACACAGATAATTTGATCCACCGTTTTTCAATCGAAGACCGACGTCAACCGCGTCGTTCTTCTCCAGCCAACGACGAAATGTGATATTGATATTCCTCACATACGGTATCAGGCGTGAATCATTTGGGTCCTTCTTCACAAGAACTCGATGAGTCAACTGCAATACGCCTTCAATAATTAAACTGCCGGGTACATGATCGAGTGGATGATCAAAGAAAAATGGATGGGCTTCATTAACAATCAGTTTTGCCCCCCACTCATGGGTATTTTTTTCAACGCTAACACTGTCTATCACAGTATTCATATCGCTATAATCATTAACGATCTCACCAGAAATAATTTCATCGTTAAAATAACGCTGATCCACACCCACTTTCGCCGCTATTTCCTTTCTCAGATACGATGCAAGAATTCTGACATTTGACCCATGTAACAAACTGAAATGATCACCAGGTACGGTCTGTATATGATTAACCTCCCCCACGTATTGCTGCCAGCTATAATCATGATCCAGTGCGTTGTATTCCTGCAACGGGTCAGCCGCCTTGAATAAACTGACATAGCCTTCGTATTGAGACAGTTCATGCGCTGACGTTGCATTCAATATAATTCTCATAATCCGAAGTCGACGTTCGAGCGCGCTGATTACCATTAATTCCGGCAACACTCCGGATTCCTTTCCATGATTAAACACCAGTTTTAATAATGAAGATGCCTCAAATGCGATATCAATATTCTTCAGGGAATCAAATTCGATCCCTAGATCCAGTGCCATTAATTTTATCAACAACCTGTCTTTTTCATAATCAGATGCAAACTTGCGAGCCATAACAGGAGAGCTATCTAATAGCACAAGTAATGCCACTTTTTCATCAGCGGTCGTTAATCGGTTGGCAATTTCCACCGCAATAACACCGCCAGATGACCAGCCTCCGAGCAAATAAGGACCCCGCGGCTGTATCTGAAGAATTTCTCTCACATACTCGCTCACCATCTCATCAACCGTTGTCAGGGCACATTCCTCATCTATTGACGCATGTGCCTGCAACGCATATAGCGGTTGATCATCGCCTAACGCCCGAGCCAGTTCGGCATAACAGAAAATGCTGCCGCCAATGGGATGAACCAGTATCAGTGGAATTCGACCTGGTGCCCCTTGATGAATACAAACAAGCGCACCAAGACCGTCATCATTTGTCGTACGTCTGCCTGCTTCATTGGCATCCACACCATAAAGATTTTCATCCAGAATCTGGGATAACGCATTAACACTGATACCTTGCTGCAAGGTTGCGATATTTATCTCAACCTCCAGGCTATATCGAATCCTGCCTAATACTTCCATCGCAACCAGAGAATCCATGCCAAGCTCCAGCAACGATTTATTTCTATCTAACGCCACAGCATCGGTACCCAGGCCTTTACATACCAGTCTCACCAGGAAGTCTTCAATTTCCCGTAACCGATCCGTTCTTGTCAACGTTGAGAGCCGCTCCATCAATCCGAGTTGAGGCACATTTCTCGCACTCATCTTCATGCCGCTGATTTTTACACCGGGCTCACCGGCTTCATTCATCCAAGTCATGTTGACGTCAATATGACGTCCGTCTTCTTCCCACGAGGACTGGCGCGAAACATGAACCCATCCATTTGGGCCTGGCTCTTCAAAAATATCAATTCGTGAAACACGATAAGGAATAAATGTCGTATCACTATCGGTATAACAAAGAGCACCTAATATCTGAAAACAACCCTCAATAAAACCGTGAGATAAGCGCACCCCGGCAACAACCGTATTTTCATCGCCAGTAAGATGAATCTCTCCCAGAACTTCACTTTCATTACCGTAAAGCTGAGTAACAACTTGTTTCGTTCCAGCACAGTAATTCAGTCCGCGATCGCAACAGTTTTCAAAATATTCCTGCACATCAATTTTGTGACTGATTTTCTCTTTCAACGTTTTCAGACGATTGGTTTTCGGTCTGCGGCTCAGGTTTGCCTTAGCCACAGCGGCACTCACCAGCAGATTCCATTCCACCTCTCCGTCATCACACCCTGACGATAAAGTATAACATTTTACCCGTAGCTCGTTTGTTGCCAAAGGTTCAACAAAGGTTTGAATATTAATATTGTCGCCTTCACGCACCACCAGTTCAGACCGAACATCCAGATCCATCACATTAATTGCTGATGTATGGAATGCTTCCGCGCCACTTTCCAGCATCATCTCCAGATACAGGGGAATACCCAGGGATACGGCACCATCATTCACAAACGCTTTTACCAGTTGTGGTGTATCCACATTAATGAACGCTTCAAAGTGCATCTCTCCTTTACCCAAGCGCGGCGAATTCAAACGCTGGCCCAACAGAGGATGATACAAGCGATTGTCATCTAGGTAACTCGCCGAAAATGTCCCTTCACTGCGCTGTCTTGTCAGTTGCAGCCAGTAGTCACGCCTCTGAAAGGGATAGGTAGGCAACTTTGTCGCTATATATTGCGACGCTTTAAATTCTGATTGAGGTTCTGCCTGAAGCCCCTCAGCATGTATCTCTACTGCGTTGATTTTCTGCCAGTCAAGCTCACCTCCAAGGGCATAATATCGCGCGATAGCTGTAGCCAACACCGTATTTTCTGACACTTCTTTGTTTGACGACGCGATCCAGCTATAGTTTTCCTTCCCCAGGCAGCGCCGCCCCATACCAATTAACGTCGTCTGCGGTCCAATCTCAAGGAATACATTAACGCCCTCGCCTGCCAGTGTTCGCATCCCATCGTCAAACAAAACAGGCGCGACAATATGGCGACTCCAGTAGTCTGCGCAGGCCACGCGCGTATTGGCAATACAACCATCAACATTGGAAATAACATCAATCGTAGGTGCATTAAACGTAATTCCCTCAGCGACGCGCAAAAAATCCTCAACAATCGGTTCCATTAGCGGAGAATGAAAACCATGGGACACCTGCAATGAACGAATTTCTATATTTTTTGACGCCAGTAAATTTGATATTTCCTGTAACTCAACTTCACCGCCTGATAATACGACCTGCCCTGGCCCATTGATTGCACCAATAGACACTCTACTTGCGTAAGGAGCCAACAGCTCTGCCATATCATCTTTATGGGAGAACACCGCCATCATGCTTCCTTTTTCAGAGAGCCCTGCCATTAAACGCCCACGCGCAGCAATAAGCGCCAACGCATCCTCTAACGAAAAGACACCGGCAATGCACGCCGCCACGAATTCACCAACACTATGTCCAATAACAACATCAGGCGTCACGCCCCAGCTAACCCATAATTCTGCCAGTGCATATTCGTAGCTGAACAATGCAGGTTGCGTATATTCAGTTTGATCCATTCGATTATTTTTATCTGAAAACAATATCTCAGCGATATCGACATTAATGCTGTCCTGCAATATGGAGGAACAGCGATCAACAGCATCTTTGAACACGGGATATCGCTGGTAAAAATCATCTCCCATACCCACATACTGCGAGCCCTGCCCAGTGAACATAAACGCTGTTTTTATTTCTACCGCATTATTATTCGTCGATACAAACACGTTATCGGATGACTTTTCAGGAAACCCTTTCATTGATTGTATCAATGATTGTTTTTCTGATGCGACAAACGCCGCCCGATGAGAAAAAGAGTCTCTGCTCAGATTGTTCTGATAACAATATTGTTGCAAATTTCCTGTGCGCTGGCTGCCTTCTGGAAGACCTCCAAGAACTTCATCATGCTGTTGAATCAGGCTCACCAACCCCTCATGACTTTTTGCGGACAATGCCAAAATATTGTCAATGTTGCTGTGTGCGTTATTGCTTACACTGCCCTGATCAGGCCGAGCCACATATTCTTCAATGATGACATGAGCATTGGTGCCACCAAAACCAAACGAGCTCACCCCTGCCCGGTTGGTTTTATTGAGCTCTTCCGGCCACGGCGTTAACGCCATGGGAATTTTAATATTGATTGATTCCCATGGTATGTAACTGCTGAGTTCTTTCACATTTCGATGAGCTGGAATTTTTTTATGTTGCAGAGACAACACAGTTTTCATCAATCCGGCAATACCAGCTGCCGCCTCCAGATGACCGATATTGGTTTTTGCCGATCCAACGTAAAGCGGATTTTTCTTACTTCGCTCTGCACCATACACATGACTAAGTGCACCGATTTCAATCGGGTCACCCAAAGGTGTTCCGGTTCCGTGTGCCTCAACGTATTGAATATCTTTTGCCTGTAGCTTTGCTTGATTCAAAGCATTTTTTATTGCCAGTTCTTGGGATGGGCCATGGGGTGCCGTCAGACCATTGCTACGCCCATCCTGACTAACGCCAGACCCTCGAACAACGGCTAAAATCGGGTCACCATCCTTCTCCGCGTCCGCTAACCGTTTCAACACGAAGATCCCACAACCCTCTCCGCGTACATATCCATCTGCGGCTTCATCAAAGGTTTTACAACGACCATCCGCAGCCATCATTCGCGCTTTACTGAACGTAATATTGACGTCCGGGGTTAAGATGAGATTCACACCGCCCACCAATGCCAGACTGGATTCCCCTGTACGCAAACTGATGCAGGCCTGATGCACTGCAACCAAGGATGATGAACATGCAGTGTCTATCGCATGACTCGGCCCATGCGTATTGAGAAAATAGGATATGCGGTTCGCCGAAATGCACAACGCATTGCCTGTTCCGGTATACGGGTCGTTCGGGTTTTCACTGTGTACCCTGAGCCGTTCGTAATCTGAATTGCCAATACCCACAAAAACGCCTGTCGCGGTTCCAGACAAACTGGAAGGCCGGATATGTGCATTTTCCAAGGCCTCCCAACAGGACTCCATCAACAATCGCTGCTGGGGATCCATGTACATGGCTTCGCGGGGCGAGATATTAAAAAACGCTGCATCAAATCCCGCCACTTGGGACACAAAGCCACCCCACTTGGTGCTGGCTTTTCCGGCCACCGCAGGATCAACGTCATAGGATTCTTCTACATTCCAGCGTGATGCAGGCACCACCTCGATGGCATCACTATCAGACATTAACAGTTGCCAGTATTGCTCTGGCGTTGTCACTCCGCCCGGCAGTCGACACCCCATGCCGATAATGGCAATGGGTTCATCAAGCGACGAATCAACCGCCTGCAATTCGATATCGACAAGAACCTCTTCACCCGCCAGCTTCATCGCAAGCGCGTCAATACTGGGATAATCATATAATAGCCTGGGCGCTAATGACTGCCCTAGCGCCTCACTAAGCTCTCCGGATAATCCCACAAGAGATTTTGAATCCAGACCAAAATCACTGAAAGGACGGGAGAGTTCGATGTTGTTAGCGGATATGCCTGTATGTGCCTCCAACAGAGACAGGAGAAGGCTTTCTATACCCCGTCTTTTTGCACTTTTTTTACGAGGGTTGACCGGCACCCTACTCTCTTTCGCTACATCATTCGGTGCAACATCGTGTTCTTGTTTTACGCGACCAATGGATGCTTCGGATACAAGCGATGCAGCCGATGTTGCAGCAACAATCTGTGTATTTCGTGCAACGTCTTTTAGCTTATCTTTAAGAAATTTGTCACGCATGCTCCGTCGTCGGATTTTTCCACTGGACGTTTTTAAAAATGATCCGGTTTTGATAAATACCAAGGTATGTAATACAACGCCGAATGATTCCAGAATATCACGTCGGACATCCGTTGCAATGACATCAAAATCAACGTCATCAACAACCACTCCATGTGCAATTTCCTGTACCAGAATCAAACATTCACGGTCATCGATATCCACTGAGAACGCAGCTCCACAACCTTTTCTCAATACAGGGCGATCAGGTTGCGCTAAATCCTCTATATCCTGAGGATAAAGATTACGCCCATCAATTATCACTACCTCCTTATGACGCCCGGTAACATACAGTTCGCCATTTTTCAGGAAACCTAAGTCACCTGTGCGTAAAAATGGACCCTCATTGGTATCACTGGTATATGCCTGAAAAGTTTCCACGGTAACATCGGGCTTTCCCCAGTAACCCTGGCAGACACTGCCACCTTTAACCCAGATTTCACCTACGCCACAATCGTCACAGGTTTTCAATGTGTCGGGGTTAACAATAATGACCTGTTGCAGAACGGCTTGGCCGCAACCCACCAACCACCTTCCGCCGTCACTGTCATCAGGAAGCTCTACGGCTTTGTGAGTATACAACGCCTCTTTATCAATATAGGTTTTTTCACAGGATTGAAACTGGCCTGTATTGGTCACAACCAGTGTTCCCTCCGCCAATCCATAAATAGGACTGAACGCTTCACGGCGAAATCCACATTTCCCAAACTTCTCATAGAACCGATCTAATGTGCTCGTTCGGATCGCTTCAGCTCCATTATAGGCATACTGCCAGGAACTTAAGTCCAGTGTATCGAGATCTTCATCTTTGATTTTTCGTATACATAATTCAAAAGCAAAGTTGGGCCCACCAGATGCGGTTGCTTTGTATTTTGAGACAGCTTTCAGCCAGCGTATTGGCTTTTGTAAAAAGGCAATGGGGGACAAAAGAACTAACTTGCACCCGCTGTAAGGAACCATCAGGATGCTGCCAATTAATCCCATATCATGATATTGAGGTGCCCAGTTAACCCCGATTAAATTGCTGTCATGCTGTCCGCTCAGCTGGCTCAGGCGTTCGTTATGCAATAAATTGCCATGAGATACCATGACACCTTTTGGATCCCCTGTAGAGCCAGAGGTGAATTGCAAAAACATGATGGTATCTGCGGTTGTATTGGGCCACTGCCAGTCGCCAACCACGGATTCTTTGAAGGTGTCCGTCGCAAGACAGGGGGTTCCTGCCACACTGGGCGTACCATCCACAGCCATCTTCATTGGCATTAACATGTCAGATTGTGTGCAGAATGCGACAGCTCCACTGCTTTTTGAAATTTTCACAAACCTGGGGATATCTTTTATTCCTGTCGGGGGGTATACCGGCACCGCAATAACCCCAGCATAAACACAGGCAATAAAAGCAATAATAAAATCCATACCTGGCTGGTACACCAGAATAACCCGATCACCTTCGACAGCATACTCTCTGATTCCCTGCGCAACGATCAAGGCCTGCTCATGCAACTGCAGGAACGTCACCGTTCGCTCAATATCTTCGCCATCCTCTAAAAATATATAGGCAATATCATCTGGCTGAACGATTGCCCGATATTTAATAATATCAAGGAGGTTCGTGAGTTCTTCTGGCAGCGTATTTTGATCAGACATAACAACCGAATTTCCAGGAAGCAAATCTCAAAGGATTGTGAATTATTTATTCAGCGTAGTCGGTTTTTATTGTTTTGAATACTTCTCCAAAAAGAGAAAAAGCCATAAATCGTATAAGCTTATTCCAAAAGATACGCTCACAGAATAATGACAGGCTTTTTCACGATGCCATTAATAGCATGTGACCTATACTCAATTTTATCGAACGAGATTCTCTGGCAAACACTGAGGGCACCATGCAAAAAAATTCATTATTTATCAATGCATTTGAGAGATTGCTATTCCCCCTGTGTCTAGCGATTGGTGCTGGCACCATGTTTTACCTTTTATCGGCCAACAAGGGCAATGATACGACCGTTCAAGCAGCCTACTTTGCCATTCCACTCACTGTGATGTTGTTGGTTCTGGTGCTGGAACGAATACATCCCATCGAACACGCATGGAATAAAAATACGGGCGATACACCTACGGATATGTGGTCGTTACTTATCGTCGCCATGGGACTGGAACCGCTGATGACCGCGATTGGCCCCGCCATTGCGATATTCATATTACTCACTCTGGATCTACCTGAAACCTTCAGTATCTTTGACGGCATACCTTTCTGGTTGGAAGCGATACTGGTCATTTTGATGATCGACTTTAACAAATACTGGTACCATCGATTCAGCCACACCAATGCTTTTTTATGGCGTTTTCATTCCAGTCACCATAGCGTGAAGCGGATGTACCTTATTAACGGTTTCAGACTGCATCCGTTATACCATACCGCCACCTATTTTCTGGCAATACTGCCACCGTTAGTCCTGGGGGCCAGTCACGAAGCTCTTATCATGCATTCCGTTGTACTCGGCATCGCAGGTTCATTCCAGCATGCCAACATTAAACTTCAACATGGGCCACTGAATGCAATATTTTCGACCAATGAGGTACATCGCTGGCATCATTCGAAAAAAATTGAAGAAGGCAGTAAAAACTGCGGGGCCATTTTTGTTTTCTGGGACATCATGTTTGGTACCTACTTATTGGATCTAGAGGGAAAACCAGAAGAGATGGGGCTGCATGGGGAGGAGTTCTACCCGATGAATAATTACTGGAGACAGTTACTTGTGCCATTTTTATGGCACAAGTGGATGACAGAACCGATGCAGAAAAAGGCAAATATGAAAGCAGGCAAGAATCAAAAATCACAATCGGGTTAACGAAACCTTAAGTCCGCCTTTGGGTTTTGTTATCGGTAAAATAATAAATTTAACATCCTTATTATCAGCAAACTCAAATTTATAACGACGCAATAACGTGTGTAACATTATTTTTGCCGACATCATGGCAAAGTGTAACCCAATACAGGTATGTGCCCCGCCACCAAAAGGCACCCATTGATGTCGATGTTTTTTGTCCTCTGCCCTCTCCGGTGAAAACCGCTCAGGATCAAATTGCATTGGGTTGGACCAGTATTCTTCAGAACGATGAACATAACCACAATCCACCAAAACCTGGGTATTGGCAGGAATATGAATACCTTTATATTCACAGTCTCTAATTGAACGCCTTAATAAATTCGGGGCTGGCGGATAAATTCGCAGTGCTTCTTTGAAGACCCACTCCAGCTCTTCAAGCTCTTGTAATTCTTCATAATTTAATCGATCTTTTCCCATCGCAATACTGGTTTTTCGAACGCGATCTTGCCACTCGGGATGTTTTAGCAACATGTAGAAAGTAATGGTTAACGCCGTTGTCGTTGTATCGTGAGCAGCAGCAAGAATATTCACCAGATGATCGAGAATGGCTTGATCTGAAAAAGACTCACCCTCTTCATCTTCTGCCTGGCATAAACGGGTAAAAATATCCAAACCTTCTTTTGTTCTACGCTCCTCGATCATTGGTCGGAAGTAGTCAAAAATACGTTCCTTTGCCCGTAGCGCGCGCCACAACGTCAAACCAGGTACAGGATAAGGCACGAAAGGTGCTAAGCCATTATTAACCGTAATAAATGTTCTAGCAACAAAATCCGCATCATCATCCAAGTCCAATCCCAGAAATGCTTTTCCGGAAATACTTAACGTAAGCGCTTTAATGGTCGGATAAATTTTCACTTCATCCATACCATCCCAGCGTGGCAATTCCGCCTCTACTACATCATTAATTAGATCCGCATATTGGCGTAAAACAGGGCCTTTGAAAACGCTTTGCATAATACGACGATGATGACGGTGTTCATCTCCATCCATCGTGGGCAAGGCATTGGGGAACAGCCTTGCCAGGAATGCTTCCCACCCTAGTTTGCTGGAGAAGTTTTTTGCGTCATCTTTTAGAACAAACTCAATGCCGTCAGCGCTTGAAAAGGCAATAAACCGCTGAAAAAAAGCACGGCACCTATACACTTCACCGTACTTATCATGCATTTTTTTTCCGAATTTATAGGTATCAACAAAATAATCAAACGTATGGCCGATAAACGGCAAACCATCGCTTCCATCCAGATGATCCACATCGATATTTTCACCATAAAAACCGATCTTTGCCATGATACGCCCTCATTATTTCACAGACTGAAAAACTCAGTATATGCAACAGTTTCCAATTTAGCCTGGCTTCATGAAGGTGAATTTTCAAAAGAACCCGATCAATTTGTCTGCTAATTGGAATCAGGTCATATTAATGCTGATTTTTCTACACTCTTCGTCGGCTATAGGACATCACGTACACAAAGGCTTCCCGTCGAACGGCTCAATAAGGCCAAAGCTTTGGTTGGCGATTTCAAACCCTCCACCAGAAATCAAAAAAGCACCGCATTTTTCTGAGGTGCTTTTCGTTGAGAATAAGGCTTCCATTCCCTGTCCATTTGGTAACCTGAGACCCTGTTTTTCAACCGTGCTGCTCTCATTCCGTGAGCAATGTTCAATATCGTTCATATGATGGCATGTACTGCAATTTATTACACCCTAATAGCTGTCGCCTTCCTGCAGGGGGGAAAGTATGTTTTCACGCTTTTTGAGTGTATTATCGACTCTGCATTGTTTACGACAAGCTACTTGTTAACAAATCACCAATAATCAAAAGATCATTACCCTATGAATGCAGTCATTAATATTGCAAGAGAGTACTACCGATGGGTAGTTGCGTTATCCGTTATCATTACATTGACGTTAGCCAGTAGCTTGCCTCGCACTCAGTTCACATCCGATTTTGAGGCATATTTCAGTCCAGACAATCCTCAAATGCAGACATTCAAATCATTACAGGACGCTTTTAACAAGCAGGATTCCTTAACTTTTTTAGTCATACCCAAAAATAATGATATATTCCGTACAGATACCATTACGCTGATGCGAACTCTCACTGAGCGATCCTGGGAAGTACCCTACTCCCGCCGAGTGGACTCTATCACCAATTTCTTACGCACGACCTCTGAGGATGACGAGCTCAACACAGAGGAACTGTTCCCTCTTGATACTGAAATCACACCTGCTTTACTCCAGTCCGTAAAACGCTTTGTTCTGAATGATACCGCTGCCAAACAGTTTTCTTCACCCTCAGGGGATGCGGGGGTAGTTTATATTTCACTCACTCTGCCTGTCGACAGCCAACAATCAAACACTGAGGTTGTTATCTATGCCCAGGAAATTCTGAATGGAATAGATTATGATCGTGACAAAATAGACGTCCACATCATGGGAACAACCATGATAAACCATGCACTGGAGCAAGCCGTTCAAGACGATGTTAGCTTTCTGATTCCGGCCTCCTATTTGCTCATTTTTATCGTAATGTTAATTTTGATTCGTTCATTGTCAGGCACACTTCTCACTATAGCCGTAATAACACTGACTAACATTAGCGTTTTTGGCGCTATTTCCTGGGCAAATATCGTCCTGACATCAACCATCGGAGCAGTCCCCAGCATTATTACCATAATAGCCGTTGCCGACTGCATGCACTTTCTAGTGTCGTATTTTCACGAACTAAATACAGGTAAAAACAAAACACAAGCCATCGATGATGCTCTGAGAATTAATTTCACCCCAATGCTAGTCACCAGCGTCACCACCGCTATTGGTTTTTTATGCCTGAACTTTTCAGAATCACCTCCCTATCGGGATTTAGGTAACGTTGTCGCATTCGGCACAATTATGGCGTTTGTTTTTACCATTACATTCTTACCCGCAATGCTGCATTGGATTCCTCAAGCCGGGAAACACGGTTCATATAAACAACACGAAAAGTACTTTTCCAGGATGGACTCTCTGGGGAACTGGGCGATACAACATTATAAATTATTGACATTCGGCATACTCATTATCTCAGTATTTTCAGCCGGGTTAATCTTTAACAATCAGTTAAGTAACAACTGGGTTGACAATTATGACGACAGCTATGCATTTAAACGAGCTCTGAATACCCAAGAGAAAAAAATGTATGGGTCTAATTTTATAGACTACAAGCTGGATAGCGGCTCCACACAAGGCATCAACGATCCTGCCTATATGAATGATGTCGACAAATTGACCCAATGGTTATCGGAAAAATCAACGGTCGGGTATGTTAGTTCTTTTTCAAATAATGTAAAAACGATCAACCGCATATTACACAATAACAATGACGAATATTATGTGATTCCAAACTCCCGGGAGTTATTGGCACAAAGCAATCTACTCTACGAGATGTCACTCCCCTTTGGTATGGGGCTGGATGAACAAGTCGACATTAACAAACAATCCCTTCGTTTGAGGATCAGTTTACACTCTATGACATCTAAAGAACTATTGGCATTTGATAAAGAGTTAGCGCTTTGGACAAAGAAAAACACTCCTCATATTTTAGTATCGGCAGGTTCCGGGCTTGATATGATTTTTGCCCACATAATCCAACGTAATATTGTGAGCCTGGTTAAAGGCACTGTTATCGCCCTCATATTAATATCCATATTAATGATATGGATCCTGAAATCGATAAAGCTCGGTTTGCTTTCCCTTATTCCAAACATTTTCCCCATTGCACTTGCCTACGCCCTATGGTCGATACTGGATGGTAACGTAGACCTGTCAGTTAGTGTTGTGGGCACGATGAGCCTGGGTTTGGTGGTTGATGATACCGTACACTTTCTTTCAAAATACCAATTGGCAAGAAATGAAAAAGGACAGGACGTTTATCAAGCAATACGCTATGCGTTCCGTACGGTCGGTGTGGCAATGATGGTTACATCCATTATTTTAACCCTAGGCTTCGCTATACTTGTATTTTCTCACTTTCGCCCTACGTGGGCCATGGGTGAATTACTTTCCATCACCATTGTATTTGCATTGTTGATAGACTTTTTACTATTACCAGGTCTACTAATCATATTTGACAGGTCCAGCCGTAATTAATCCAGTCTCCGTCCACCACCAAAATGATCTATGAGGCCATTAATATACTGAACTGTCATTTTCCCATTTTCGAACCTAACAATCTTTTCCACTGCAGGTTTCATTAGTTTGGGTACTGGCGCGCTCAATTCGCTCTTGATCGTTAATTCAACCAGCGTAGAATCTGGCTTTCCTGAGAGTAGAAACTGTCCGGTAACTATGGTGTTTTCACCCTTCGTCGCCGGAACCCAGTTAATAACGCCTTTGTCAAAATCTGCTGTATATTGACAGGTGTATATTATCTGAGCCGCTAGTTTTCCCATGCCAACTTTTTGCATTTCCCAACGGTACAAACCACTGCCAAGATTCACGATCTTATCCAACCCTGGATAATGTACGGCTGCTGAGGGGACGTCTGACAACCAGTCAAAGACCTCTTTAAAGGGAGCGTTAACTTCAAACTTATGATTAATTTCAATGTGAATTCTAAATGCCATAACCTGACCCTGCTATTGTTAATCGCCTATCCTATACATCTGGGCATGTTGCCCTTCTAGTATAGACTTTAGACTCTACAATGCTTTCCACCCCCTTAAAGTCATGATAATTTTCGCAATAAAAAAGGTAATATTTCAATTTCACGAATCCCACTGCTGATGAAGTTCATCAACTAGGTCATCCGTTTCAGATAAATATGTTCCCATTTTTCTATCCCAAAAACGCAAATAGAAACCAAAATTCCCCTTTCCATTGGAATGATGCAAGTTATGATAAACACCTGTGGCAGCGCTAATGGTATAAACAGCCTTAAATCGACGCATCCACTTCGGTTCATAATTCAAATGCCCATACGCATTAATTGTATTAGAAACACCTTCACTAATGAGTATCGCAAAAGGACTTAGTGGAAACACTAACATGACCAGAGGCATTCTCACAAAATGGAACAACGCCTCTACGGGATGAAATGAGTACATGGAAAATGGCGTGGGAACACGTGACTTATGGTGTATAGCATGGAATCTGCCAAACCGTCGAGTGTGTAACAGGCGATGAGAAAAATAAAATAAGGCGTCTTGTATCAATAGCAATACCACCACGCTTAACCCGAAGTATAACCATCCCATGCTATCAATCTGAATATAAAGCTGGGGAAAAAAACCGGAACGCCAGGCAAAAAATACCACCGTCGACCATACAGAAAACTGAAACATTGATGCCGTGGACCAGAAAATCTCGTGCTGTATCTGCCCTTTGGGAGGCGATTTCTTTTGTAGCTGAATAGCCCCGTCACTATTATGGATAACATAAAACCAATAAATCGGTACGGTAAACATAAAGTAAGTGGCCATTAACGCAACAAAAAACACTGCCGTCACCACAAAAACCATAAAAAATGGCAATGGCATTGACGGATCTAATACATTCTGCAACATTTGTGCATACCCCTGTAGTTAATCAACCACCCACAAAGCGGACCTTCAAATATCCTTTGCAGGTGGTATTTAACAAAATTTAATCCGCTAATACCTGAATATTCGCCAATGCTCGCTCGCCCCTAAATGCGTCTCGTCCATGCAATGTTTTATGATTTTGAAAAAGCAATAAATCACCGTCAGTCCATGAATGATGGTAGCAATATTTGTCGTCCATCACGATTTTGTGCAAACACGAAAATATTTCTTCGAATTTGTCATCACTGATTCCAGGGATACGCAATAACCAGCTAGGTTTCTCGCTTTCGGGGGAGGGAAAACCCACACTCAAATATTCTTTACCATTTACCTCAACAAATGCCGGTATTGCATGCCATTCACTGCCGGATTTCATATAGTAGCTATCCAAAGGTTTTCCTTCGATACCTCTTTCTCGAAGAATATCCAGATATTCATTCGGAATATCATCAACAGCACCCTCAACATCCACGATAAAAGTATCGCCACCTTCCGTCACATTTTCATGAGAGATACAAAAAATGCCAACCAAGTCGACGTTTGTCCCCATAAGTGATCCATCCTGATGCAAAGGAAGAAAGCCCTTGCCTAACAAAACTTCACCTTCGTCGCCTTTGGATGCATCAATGCTTAATACTCCATTCTTTCTACGGTCATTATCCGTTAACCGTCCAAACTTACTCAGATGATCTGATACATCTTCTTTGGTAATGGGGTTTTCGGTGAAGGCTATCCAGCGATACTTTTCAAGCAAGTCTCTGATTTCTTCTACAGAAAAGCTTGTGAATTTTTTATCAGCAATAGTGATACCACGACCAGAACCCGTTATCGGTGTGTAGTTTGTTTGCTCAGACATAATGCATATTTCCTGTTTCACTCAATAATTATCAATTTCTTGGAACTGTTCAGCGTATCGTCAGGAGCACGCTATATTTAGCAAGATCCTGACGATACGCTGAATCGCTACAATTTTTTTCATCACCAACACTATGTGCCAGAAGACATTTTCCGTATTTTTGACTTCAAAATTTTTCCCAGCGGATTTTTGGGGAATTTTTTCTGTACGACCACTTTCCTGGGCAATTTGTAATCTGACAACCTGCCACGAAGATATTTGACAAGATCCTTCTCCATACCATCTTGAGGCGCATCGCCGTCCGTTAGAACAATATGCGCGATAATTTTCTCTGTTCCAACATGATCTTTTTCACTCAATACAGCACATTCTCTCACCCAGTCCAAACGAATAATCTCCGCTTCAACTTCTGCTGCATAGACTTTAAAACCATTCACTTTGATAAAATCTTCTTTTCTGCCAACTACACGAAAAAGTCCATCTTCATCAACAGTAACGATATCTCCAGTGTATAACCAGCCATCCCGTAATTTCTCTCGCGTATTTTTCTCATCATTTATGTATCCGGAAAACATCGCATTTGACCTGACAACAAGTTCACCTTCACCATCAACTGGCTGGCACTCAATGTCACCAATCAGTTTTCCGATAGAGTCATAAACAACATTGTTGCTCTCATGCATATTGATACAAATAACCGATAGCTCTGCCAAACCATAACCTTGTTTTATATGTACGCCGTATTTTTTATAAAACGTTTCGGCAGTGCTCTTTGCTAACGCAGCACTGCCACAAAAAGGGTGGCGAAGATGCGAAAGATCCGGAGTTTTATCATTTTCGATTTTTACTGCGAAATCATAAAACTGAGGAATAGAGCTAAAGAACGTGATTTTCAAACGTTCGAGTTCTTCAATAATATACAGCGGAAATGAAAATTTCGGAGATTTCAGATATAAGGTGCCGCAACCCAACAATGTCGGTAATGACAAGCATTCTGCGCCGTGAGTATGGCTCAATGGCAACGTACAAATCGTGCGATCAGTTTCGTTCAGATCAAGTGTCTGTTGCAGATAATGAGACCGGTAGAAAAAAGCCTCCTTATTCAACAATATACCTTTTGGTGCACCTGTTGAACCGGAAGAAAACTGCATACAGGCAATATCGGGATCAAACGATGGCGTTGGCAACTCGGTAATATTTGATTCCCGTATGATACCAGAAACGTCAACACTGAAAATATTATCAGAAAAACTCTGACAACGCTCTACGTCATCCACATGACAGGCAACTAAATTACTCTTTGTTAACGTCAGGATATTTTCAACTTCAGCGTCAGTCAGCCCCACATCCAGTGGAGCAAAAGTACAGCCGACTTTGGTACAGGCAATCATCGCAACTAAAAATGCAGGGGTGTTTTCCACATATGCCAACAAAATATTTCCAGGTTGCACGCCGGATGCTTGCAGCTTTTCAGCAAATTTTTCAATATTCGTCAATAGTTCGGTATAGGTTAACGACGCATCATCCGATACGATAGCAAGGTGCTCACCACAACCTGATGCTTCAACCGACGCAGAAATCCTGTCAAAATGCATTAACTTACCCTGATTGTTGAGCTTCCCAGGGTGTCTCCCCCGGCCATCAAATCATCATGGGCAATCGCAGCCTCATGAAATTCGTATATTTTCGTTAGTGTAGGCTTGATGATGCCTTTTTTTACCATAAAATTGGCTCGCTGTGCATCATGAAGGTTACAGCCATGTGATCCAATAATCTGCTTCTGATGCATCCACAGATATCGTGCATCAAAAGACAATTGGTAACCCGTTGTGGCACCACAAATAACAATTTTCCCCTGCCTTCTGGCAACAAACACGCTGGTAGGAAAAGATGCAGCTCCTACATGCTCAAACACCACATCCGGATCTGTGCCGCCCGTTACTTCCCGCATCTTTCTACGGAAGTCGCGCATACCTTTAGATGGCCCCGACTCCTGCGCTAACTCTACGGAATCCAGATACGGAAATTCCTTTCGGTTGATAAAAAGTTCAGCACCGAGAGCGCGGCAGTACGCCTCCTTCTCCGGCGAACTGACAACACAAATGGGAATCGCGTTAACGGCTTTACAGAGTTGTATGGCGTATGATCCCAACCCACCAGACCCACCCCAGATCAGGACTCGATCATTCGGTTTGATATTACAGTTGACCAATAACATTCGATACGCCGTAAACAGCTTTAAACCATAGCAAGACGCTTCTTCCCAGCTAAGATTTTTGGGTTTTGGCAGCAACTGTTGCGCCTGCACTTTTGCATATTCTGCAAACCCCCCGTCACTGGTTTCAAAACCCCAAGCCTTCTGGTGTAAACAGGCAAGTGGTTCATAACCATTACAGGCAGAACACTGCCCACAACTCTGGTTCGGGTGAGCCATCACTTCATCGCCTACTTTCCAGAACTTTACGCCCTCTCCCACAGCAGCCACAATACCAGAAGCATCACTTCCACCGATATGTGCAGGGTCTTCCGGATGTAACATACTCACCGGCATGGGTTTACCCCAGCATGCCCAGAGGTGGTTATAGTTGACACCAGCGGCTTTCACTTTAATAACAACTTCATCAAACCCTGGCGTAGGTACGGGTACAGTTTCCAGCTTCATGGATTCCAGTGGATCACCATGGCGCTCTTCTCTTACGACCCAGGCTTGCATTGTTGCAGGGAGGTTATGATTCATCGTTTTATTTTCCCAGAAAAGAATTTGGAATTTGCAGAAATTTGTTGCCGGATAGAACGTAGGTACCGTCTTCAGCAGGCACGTTTTTAATCAAGCCGTTATCCAGCAGGTGTGTGTTATCAGGTATAACCTTTCCGGGAGAAAAAATCATATTTGCGCCGATAAAACAATTTTCGCCAACACAACTGGCAATGAAATCTAACCCCGTAGGAATGTCTTCACCCTTAATTGTTGCCGTAATAGCGCTGGCTCCCATATTAAAATCAGCAAAACCACTACCACCACTGACAAAACTTTTCTGACCAAAAACTGCATGGTATAAAATTGGGGTAATGATTGAACATTCGTCACCAATATAACAACTCAACAAATCGGTGCCTGCAATATAGGCACGTTCACCGACATACGACATTTTCACTTTGGAGTATTCGCTCAACACCGTATTATCACCGATAACACTTGAGCGGAGATAGGAATATGCACCAATGCTGACATTGTCGCCAATCACACACCCTTCAAGAATTGCGGTCGGATGAATGTGGCAATTTTTACCAATGCTATTGCCTTGTTCCACCATCCATTTCCAGTTCATTGCACGTTCAACCAGTTTCTTTGGAAGGAATTTAGCAGGCCTTATCATCTTGGTAACAAAATCCCGACAATAAAGCGTTGATGCCGTCTGTAGGTCAAACCAGTATTTAATTTGTAATGCGTAGAACTCAAGCATATGAATGCGCATTTCCTTAAAGATATGCATGCTTGGAGGCATCCCTTCTGCCACTGTAAACAATATTTCTGGCGTCATCATCAGGTCTGTCAAGATTTCGGACGTACTTGGTTCACCGTAATAAAACAACGGCATTTTCTTTATGGCCGATTCAGGTGAAACACTGCTTGCCCCACTGAAATGCGACGTTTCGACCATACACTGATAATTTTTACGCTTATCGGGAATCGCTTTAAGAAACAAAGCCAGAAATGAATCCGATACAAACATATCATCCTGAACAACGATTGACCGAGGTTTGACACTCGTTATATCAAGGTCGTCAACAGAAACGACTTTCAGGGAATTTTCCGCAAGCTGGACTTTTAACCTGGACGCAACGGTACAATGTCGAAACGAAAGCTCTGACGCGCTTTTTTTAAACGGCGTCAGCGGTGAAGCATTATGAACAACATATGCCTTCATCAAGATTCTACCAGTGAGGTTAAGTCACCGACGGTCAGCGGTGTGAGTTTCTTTTCCGCAGATTTCCTACCCAGATCCACACCGTACATAGTGTGTACAAGCACAGTCAATTCAATTAGCTCTGCAGAATCCAGACCAAGGTCATCACGAATATTCGTTTCCGCGGTCATGGCGACATCATTATTGAGCAAGCTATGCAGTGCTGCGATAATTTTTTGTTCGGCAGTCATATTATTTCCCTCGCCCACAATTAATCACGCCCCAAAATTTTATCGAAGTGCTGCTTGGCTTCCTTTTTTAAAAATGCGGCAACATGTGCTTTTGAACTATCTTCACGAACAGATTCCATCGCATCAATAAAACGCTGATTCTGTATACGCTTTGTCGTGGTAAATGATGAACGTGGATACGCCGCATATTTCTGAGCAAGCGAAAAAGCAGATAACTGCAATTCTTCTGCGCTCACAACCTGATTCAACAGGCAGTGATTTCGACTTGTTTCTGCATCAATAAATTCACAATCCAACACAAATTCAAGCATTTTTGCTCTACCGAACAGGAATTCAAGAATGATGGAACCTAGCGGGCATGCAACACCGTTTTTCAGTTCCGGCATTTGTAATCGGCAGTTATCCGTTCCCATACGCCAATCGGTCATTAACGCAACCTGCAAACCCTGACCAATGGCGAAATTATCAATTGCGGCAATAACAGGAATATTAATTTTTAATATAGAAAGGTATAAATCGATAATTTCACCCAGGTATTCTCGAATCGCACCCTCTTCATCCAGTTGGCTGACATCACAAAAATCACCGCCAACGCTGAATGAGCGCCCTGCGCCACCCGTTAATACCAGCGCTCCATATTTTGGTTCATCGGATTCGCCATCCTTAATAAGCTGATGACATATACCCATCAACTCAAGTGTCATTGCTCGGGAAAAGGAATTGGTATCTTTGTCACGGTTAAATGTCACCACAACGATATTATCTTTAATATCCAGCAATAACGTTTCGTAAGATGTGTCGTTGGAAAGGCTCATGTTATGTGATTTCCTGTACGTAAATATTGGGTTGGCTGTTATTGATTAAAGATTTCAGTTAATAACGCAATGCATCGATCACTTTTTCGATCGTAGGAATAGTTATCATCTAACGCCAAGGCATTAGACAACACTCGATTGAACTGCGTACCGTCAGTCATTGCATGTTTTTTACGGAATGCATGGCTCTGCTTCATAAGCTCACCTTCAACCGCCAGAGTCCGGAGAGCCACTTTTTCGTGCTCGCCATCAAAGTTATATTCATCCGGTATCCGGAATGCACAATTCATCACATCTGGATCCCAGAACAAGTGGTGTATTTCAATGCCTAACGACCAAGCAAAAAACGGGGAAAACTCGCCAGACCAACAGGTTCGCTCAATCAGAGACTGCAAACCGTCTACGCCGGTGACTTTCATATAAAGTTCGTGTCGTAACATCGAGCCGAACAACAGGTCGGCTCCGTAACCTGTAATAATGAACTCGGCGTTATCCACTGCGGATTGCGACAATACGCTCAACTGTGCAACCGTTTCTGCCGTTAGCCCATCCACCGTCTCATTACAAAATACAGCTCGTTCAAAATGGGACATGGCTTCATCAGATTTCGCAAATACCTTTGTGTGTGGTGTATTAAGGTAGGTCGCAAGCTCGGCAGCATCACTGTACTCATCACCAAACTCCGTACCCAAAGTGTACGTCTGAAGACCGGGGTGTATTCGATTCAATAATGCTGTCGCTGAGGAAGAATCAATGCCTCCTGACAAGAACGCTCCCCAGGAACCATTTTTCTGGCCAATCGTTTTTGATGACGCAGTAAGTGCAGCAGAAAGCGCTTCTTTACTTTTTTCAATCGAAGGGAACATTGACGCTGGATGATAAACAAGCGGAAAATCACCACTCTCCATCAAGACACCTTGATCACTGATTTCCAGCGTTGCACCTGGTTTTACGCGCCGAACATTTTTATAAGGGCTGAAGTTCGCAGGTCGCTTGCCCTGTTTTTCCAATTCGCTATGGTTTAGCTCAACCTTGACACTATCAACCAATGCCAAGAGGCTCTTTACTTCGCTTGTAATCACAATTCGATGCTCATCATCGAATACCCACAATGGAAATGTACCGAGTGGATCCGTCTTAAAAATCAAGCGGTTAGTCGTTGAAGTTACTTCCAGCCAGGATGTCTGGGGGTTTTTCTGCGTATTCCTGGGAATATCACATACAGCCGAAACATCTCGATTTTTATCCACGCTGTACAAATCCGCATTGGATGAAACATATAACTGACTGTTGACAACATCCACGCGATAAACATCACCAATATAGGGGCAAAGTAACGTTTCCAGCCTTGCTTTATCAACGGTATCAAGTTCCGTTTCATCGGCAAATTCAGGATTATTCTGTTTTGAAAACACACAGATAAAGGACATAGATTTCTCTGTAAATCAGGCATTAAGTGGCGGCAGGTTATAACCAAATCAACTTTGGGACAGTTGGCACTCGGTAATTAAATGTAAGTAATCGTTAACATCAAAGAGTAGCAGCCCTGCCCGGAAACATGTAATGCCTTAATCATGCAACCACTCATGTCACTTTTCCGTATCCAGGCATATCACAGAAATCACGCTGCATCGATTACCAGAGACATACAAAAAGCTACCATATACAAGATGAAGTGCTACGGGTAATCACATAACATATCGCAGAAATTACCCTTGTGGTTAAAATCCGCGACACCAAAGGATTATATACAGCATGACCAGTCAGATTAGCGAACCTGTAGTCGCTCAGGAAATAAAACCCCGTCACATGACATTCCCGCTGACCGAGCTAAATAACAAGTACTTCTTTGGCGGAAACCCATTATTAACAGCCTACATCGCCGCATTATCTGCAACATTCCCCGCAGGCGAAGCAGAGTTTATTGAGTCTATTCGACTATACAAAGATAAAATCGAAGATCCCTGGCTTCTACAACAAATCAAAGGTTTCATCGGTCAGGAAGGACACCACAGTCACCAGCACAAAAAGATAAACAAAGCGTTTACCGATCATGGTATTGACGCCACCCGAATCGAAAATCATCTTTATCAGGATATCAGAAAATACACCTCACAGGATTATGCCACTCCCAAGCTACGCCTAGCAGTTACCGCTGGGATGGAGCATATGACCGCAATATTATCGCAATATATACTGACGCACCCTGAGATTCTTGAGCAGTTAGAAGAACCTGTTCGCGATTTAATTCTCTGGCATTGTGTGGAAGAAATTGAGCACAAAAGTGTCGCGTTTGATGTGTTTATGCTCTGCGAAAACGACCAAAAATATTTACAGAAAATCCAGCTCATTCAGACAGCTCAGTTTGCTGTAAGAATTACTGCCTACACATCTGCAATTGCTTGGTGGTCCAAAGAACTGCCCTCATGGAAACAAACCAAGGCTTTCGCTAAATTTATGTTTGGCAAGAATGGCATGGTACCCGGGATTCGAAGGTCCTATATGGATTATTATCGAAAAGACTTCCATCCCGAAGATCACAAAACCAATGTTCTCATCAAAAAATGGCAAGATGAATTGCGTAAACCAGAACAGCAAATAAACTAAGAAAACTGATATCAAGGAACGCCTTTCAACATGGACAATGTAAAATCCGATCTTAAGCAGAAGAGTTTCAAATTTCAAAGTTCAGATAGTGTAATAACCACGTTGGTCGCACTGTCCTGCGAACCCACCCTTAGGCTACAACTTGAATTTCGGGACAGGCTTGATATTGGTCGTCTGAAGGCAGCGCTGCGCGATTTGGTGAAATTTGAGCCCATTCTGTCCACGCGCTTAATTTTATCCGACAAACCATATTATTCGTCTGTCGATATCAATGAAAATACGTTGGTTTTCGTAACGTCGTCAAAAGAGGAATATGAGCGCTTTAGAAACCTGAAAATCGATATCGAAAAGGGTCCCTTATTTTCCTGCATACTTTACCAAGCAGACAAAAAAGACATACTGTTATTTAAATTTGCTCATGAAGCAGCTGACGGTTATGGCACAGTGGAAGCCGTAAAATTTGTTGCAAAAAAATACAGCACAGGCAAGGACTATACTGAAAATAATCATGCTCACGATACTTACCATCCGTTATCCAGAAGTCCTCAGCGCCTGTTGCAACAATTTGGTTGGAAGGAATACCCAAAGCTATTCTGGTTGAATTGTAAAGAGAAGCTAGGCTACTTCCTTCCTGCGGGCACCATGTCGTATCACACGGGGGAACCGGGGCTAAAAGATCCGGCATTTTATACAAAATCATTTGACGCCGATATGGTTGCTGCGATGCGTGTATTTTCAAAAAAACACGGCGTCACCGTTAACGATATGCTACTGGCGGCATTTCTTCGAGCGTCGGCGGGGCATGTAGGTTTTAATGGAAAAGAAGCATTAAGAATACTGATGACCATTAACCTGCGTGGATATATCGTGGACTCAAACATACCCAGTTCCGAAATTTGTAATCTGAGCGGCATGGAATGTATCAATTTGAAAAAAAACCTGGGAAAAGATTTTCTTGATACAGCAATGAGGGTATCAAAAGTCACAAAACGCAAGAAAAAAGATGGAATAGGCTTAAGCTTTCTTTTTGACTTGTTTCTTCAGGAAAAAATGAAGTTCAAAACGCTGAAGAAAGTAAACCAGTCGACCCGAGACATGGTCATGAAAACCAGGAATTTTGCCATGACGGTCACCAATGTTGGCCGCGTTGACAGCAATATATTCCGTTTTGATCAGGAGCCATTGGACCTAGAGTTGTTCGCGCCGTTAACCTATGCGCCGTTCTGGTGCTCTCTGGTATACGAATTCAATGGCATTCTGAAACTAGGATGTGCAGTTGAAGAAAAACGTCTGAATCTTCTGGAAAAACTGTATGATTCTGTAGAATTTGAGCTCAGGAACGCCATCTAAAATCAGTACTTAGCCGTTAATGACAAACTGAATCAAGAACTGAACGGCAAAATTTTTGATAGCGTTCATTGCGCCAATAGAGCTGTAAACAATGATGAAAAGACTCTTCGAATATCGCTTGATGCCAAGGCAGCAGTGGTCACTTGCGATTTTTCTCGTGGCGGTTACAGCCGTCAAGGGAAAAAATCTTGCGACCATGATTTCAAACCGATAGAAAGGGTATGGGGTGTGTTGGCTCTATTGAAAAAGCCACCGAATTTGCTCGCAACATGACCTTCAGAGGCATTAGCCCGCAATATATTACTGTACCGATTAAACCGCTATAAAGACAGAATTTGTGTAATACTTCAATAGAAACAAAACCATGCAAACACCCCTCGCCAGCAATGATTACAATCACAGTGACTGAATATCCATTACGATTTGAGTCATAATCGTCTTTGAACAGGCTAATAACATTCTGAACTGTCAACTCACAAATGACTCGTAATAGCCAGTTGTTATCGGACTAGAAATCAGCATTCTGCGGCGTCCTTGGGTAAGGAATCGCATCCCTGATATTGTCCATACCAGA